>Ga0075425_100000013_pt1 | contig 188384 bp, 181 predicted proteins | sample SoiMethybrSBSTD4_FD_75300 | JGI IMG/M metagenome (GOLD analysis project Ga0075425, IMG submission 75300) | Bulk soil microbial communities from a Populus tree surrounding site in Tennessee, USA - Soil MetaG P. TD hybrid SBSTD4 | ecosystem: Environmental > Terrestrial > Soil > Tree plantation...
ACGATCGACAAGCGCTCCGACATCTTCGCCCTGGCCACGGTGCTCTTCGAGATGCTCACCGGGCGCAAGCTCTTCACCGGCGACAACGAGCTGTCCATCCTCGAGCAGGTGCGCGAGGCGCGCGTCACCTCGCCCTCGCAGTACAACGACGAGGTCACGCCGCAGATCGACGCCATCGTCGTCAAGGCTCTGCAGAAAGATCCGGCCAACCGCTACCAGACCGCCGGCGAGATGGAGCGGGACATCAATCAAGTCCTTTACAGCTTCAAGCCGACGCCGACGGCGGCCGACCTCGCCATCTACATGCACCGCCTCGAGTCGAGCGAGCCGATGACGCCTCCGCCCGCCGCCGTGATCGCTGAGCCGGAGCCGGTGCGCGAGCCGGGGCAGCTCAAGCCCGCGGCCGCCGCGTACGTGCCGCCCGCGCCGGTCACGCCGGTCGTGCCGATCGCCGCGGAGCCCGCGGCCGCCGCGTACGTGCCGCCCGCGCCGGCGGAGAAGAAACTGCCGATCATTCCGATTGCCGCGGCCGCGGGCGTGATCATCATCGCCCTCGTCGGATGGCTGTTCATGCGAGGCAAGTCGCCGACGCCGGCGACGTCCGCCGCCGCCGTGACGAAGTCGCCGGTCGTTCCGACGAGCGCGACGAGCGCGACGATTCCGCCGGTCGGCCAGGCCAACGCCGCCCCCGCGCTGGGCGTGCCGCCGACGCAGACCACGGCCACGTTCGATCAGGCCGCGGTCGACGCCGAGGCCAAGAAGCGGTTGGCAACCGAAAAAGCGAGGCTCGACGCCGAGGCCGCGAAGCGGCAGCAGACGTCGACGCAGATCGCGCAGGCCGTGCCGCCGCGTCCGACGCCGCAGCAGACCGTGCCGGCGCCGCAGCCGGTCGTTCCTACGCCGCAACCGGTCGTGCCCGCGCCGCAGCCGGTCGTGCCCGCGCCGCAACCGGTCGTGCCGGCGCCGCAGCCGGTGGAGCCGCAGGTCGCGCGCGCTCGCGAGGGCGATCTCGTGCCAGCCAACACCGAGGGACTCAACCCGCCGCGCATGACGCGGCCGGCGTCGCCGAGCTATCCGCCGACGGCGCGCATCCAGCGCATCGAGGGAACGGTGCTCCTGAGCGTGCTCGTGTCGGAGAACGGCGCGGTCCAGGACGTGCGCGTCATCAAAGGCGACGCGCGCCTCACCGAGGCGGCCGTCCAGGCGGTGCGCCGCTCCGGCTTCTCGCCGGGATCGAAGGACGGCGTGCGCGTGAAGTCGTGGATCCCGGTGTCGATCAATTTCAAGCTGTAGGCGATATAATCCGCGCCGCTTCGGCGCATTTTTGGAGGAGTGAATGGCGGTCCTCACCGATCAACAGCGAAAGTTTTACGAGACCACGCTTCAGGTCACGAAGCAGGAGATCAGCGATCTGAAGGATCAGATCGAGGAGGAGCTCGCCAAGGTCAAAGACCGCATCGCCGAGCTCCAGAACGCGATCAACGCCTCGAAGCAGATGTACTCGGCGGCCTGCTCGCGCCTCGGCGTCGCCAACGACATGGACGAGGAAGAGGGTGGCGAGTCGTAATCCGCGATTGCTTCGCGATTTTCGAACCGCGGCCGTGCGCCGCGGTTTTTGTTTGGCGCTGCTTGTTCTGGCCTGCCAGCGCGCGCCGGCCCCCGGCACGCGCGTCGTTTCCCTCGCGCCGAACGTGACGGAGATGATCTACGCCCTCGGCGACGGCGACGTCCTCGCCGGCGCGGACGTGGCCTCCGACTTCCCGGCGCCCGCGAAGGCGCTGCCGAAAGTCGGCAACGGCCTCACCCCGAGCATCGAGAAGATCGTGGCCCTGCGGCCGACGCTCGTCGTGGCCATCGCCGCGGGCCTCCATCCGAACCTCCCCCGCGCGCTGGAGGCGCAGCACATCCCGCTGCTCGTCGTGCGCACCGACCGCCTCGCCGACGTGCCGCGGGCCATGAGCCAGATCCGCGACCGTATCGGCCGCTCCCGCAGGCCGGCGGTGGCGTCGATGCTACACGCCCTGCAGCAGCAGCGCCGCGCGCGCGCGAAGCCGCCGCGCATCCTCTTCGTCGTCTGGGGCGATCCGCTCTACATCGCCGGCCGCGACACGTTCACGGACGACCTCTTCGGGATCTGCGGCGTGCGCAACGCCGCGAGCGTGAGCGGCTGGCCGCAATACTCGCTGGAGTCGCTGATCGCCGCGCCGCCGGACCTGCTGCTCTATCCCGACCGCTCCGTGTCGCGCGCGCAGATCGAGAGGCTGGCGGCGCGCGCGAAACTCACCTGCCCGAGGATCGCCGTGGATGAGAATGTGTTCGTCCGGCCGGGGCCGCGGATGGCCGAAGCGGCGGCGGCGCTGAACCGGATCGTCGATCAATGGGCGCATTGACGCGCGCCGTCGCGCTGCTCGCCTTGCTCCTCCTCGTCGCGCTCTTCCTCGCCTCGAGCGTCGGCGCGGCCGATGTGTCGTGGCGCGATGCCATCGCCGGCGACGCCACCGCGCGGGCCATCCTCTTCGGCATCCGCCTCCCGCGCGCGCTCGTGGCCGCGCTCATCGGGGCCGCGCTCGCCGTCGCCGGCGTCACCTTTCAAACATTGCTCCGCAATCCGCTCGCCGATCCCTTCATCCTCGGCGTCTCCGGCGGCGCGGCCTGCGGCGCGGCCGTGTCGACCGCGCTCGGCTTCGCGCGCGTGCCGGGGCTCGTGCCGCTGGTCGCCTTCGCCGGCGCATGCGCCGCCACCGCCGCGGTTTTCCTGCTGGCGCGCCGCCGCGCGCACACGGATCCGACGCGATTGCTGCTGTCCGGCCTCGTCCTCAACGCCTTCTTCTCCGCCGTGATCCTCGTCTCCTTCGCGCTGTCGAGGCAGAGCGACCTCACCGCCGCGCTGCGTTGGATGATGGGAACGCTCTTCGGCGCGACGTGGAGCGACGTCGTGCTGCTGGCCGCGCTGCTGGCGCTGGCGATGGCCACGCTCGTCTTCGTCGCCAATGACCTGCGCATGCTCGCCTTCGGCGAAGACGACGCCAAGTCGCGCGGCGTCGACGTCGAGCGCATCAAGCTGATCGGCTTCGCCGCCGGCTCCGTCGTCACCGGCGCCGCCGTCGCCGTCAGCGGCATCATCGGCTTCGTCGGCCTGCTCGTACCGCATCTCATCCGGATGATCTGGCGCCGCGACTTCCGCTTCCTCCTCCCGCTCTGCGCCCTCGGCGGGGCCACGCTCGTCGTCCTCGCCGACCTCGTGTCGCGCGTGATCCTGCCGTCGAGCGAGCTGCCCATCGGCGCCTTCACGGCCATCCTCGGCGTGCCGTTCTTCCTTTCGCTGTTGAGGCGCGGCCGATGACGCTAGAGCTGCGCAACGTCGCCTTCGCCTACGACGGCACCGACGCCGTGCGCGACTTCAGCGCCACCTTCGAAGGCACGCAGCTCGTCGCGCTCATCGGTCCGAACGGCTCCGGCAAGTCGACGCTGCTCAAGCTCGTCGCGCGCGTGCTTGCGCCGGCGGGCGGCGACATCGTCTGGGCCGGCCGGCGCCTGGACGAGTGGCCGGCGAAGGAGTACGCGAGGGAGGTCGGCTACCTCCCGCAGGAACCGGATCCGACGTTCCCGATGCGCGCCATCGACGTGGTCGTGTCCGGCCGCGCCCCGTTCCTCGGCCGCTTTGGATGGGAGAGCAGCGCCGACTACGACGAGGCCGCGCGCGCCCTGGCCACGTGCGACGCCTCGTACCTCGCCGAGCGCTACCTCGACGAGATGAGCGGCGGCGAGCGCAAGCGCGTCTTCCTGGCCCGCGTGCTGGCCGGCCGGCCGAAGCTGATTGTCCTCGACGAGCCGCTGGCCTCGCTCGACATCGCCCACGTCCAGCAGTTTTCCGCGTTGTTGCGCGACGTGGTCCGCACCACCGGCGCCACCGTGATCTATGCCACGCACGACCTCAACTGGGCCGCCGCCTACAGCGACCGGATGCTGGTCCTGCAGCGCGGCGCGCTGGCCCTCGACGCCGCGCCGGCCGAGGTCATGCAGCCGGAGCGCATCCGCGAGCTCTTCGGCTTCGAGGCCGAGGCGGTCGAGGCCGGCGGGCGAGCGTGGCTCGTGCCACGGGTGTAAGCGCGCGCGAGCATCGCCCGTCAAAACGTGATGAAGGTCACCAAACTCATCACTCTCGTGCTCGTCGCGGCAATGGGGATGTCATCGCCGCATCTCACCGAGCGCCAGCGCGCCCTCCACGCCCTCAACCGCCTCGGCTTCGGGCCGCGGCCCGGCGACGTCGACGCCGTGATGCGCGTCGGCATCGACCGCTGGATCGATCAACAGCTCCATCCCGAGGGCATCGCCGACGCCGCCGTCGGCGCCCGTCTTCGCAATTTCCCGACGCTGCAGATGTCCGACCGCGAGCTCGTCCAGAAGTACTACGTCCCGATCGTGGAGATGCGCCGCGAGGCCAAGGGCGATGAAAACACCATCAAGGAAATGCGCGAGAAGATCCCGTACGACCAGCGCCCCCAGCGCGTCGTCGAGGACCTCGTCTCGCAGCGCATCGTCCGCGCCGTCGACTCCGACCGCCAGCTCAACGAGGTCATGGTCGACTTCTGGATGAACCACTTCAACGTCTTCGCCGGGAAGGGCATCGATCGCTTCCTCCTCACGGGCTACGAGCGCGACACGATCCGCCCGCGCATTTGGGGCAAGTTCGAAGACCTCCTCCTGGCCACGGCGAAGTCGCCGGCGATGCTCTTCTACCTCGACAACGCCCAGTCCGTTGCCGCGCCGGAGAACCGGCCGTCGTTGCCGCCGCGTTTCGCGGCGCGGGCCATGCAGGCGCCGCAGGCGAGGCGCGGCGGCCTCAATGAAAACTACGCCCGCGAGATCATGGAGCTGCACACGCTCGGCGTCGACGGCGGCTACACGCAGAAGGACGTGACCGAGCTCGCGCGCGTCTTCACCGGCTGGTCCATCGCCCGCCCGCAGGAAGGCGGCACCGGCTTCGTCTTCCGCCGCGCCGTGCACGACGTGCGACCGAAGACGGTCCTTGGCGTGCACTTCCCGGCCGGTGGCGGCATCGAAGAGGGCGAGCGGATGATCCACGTCCTCGCGCACCAGCCCGCGACCGCGCACCGCATCGCCTACAAACTCTGCCAGCGCCTCGTCAGCGACGATCCGCCGAAGGCCCTCGTCGACCGCGTGGCCAAGCGCTTCCTGGCCACCGACGGCGACCTCCGCGAGACCGTGAAGGCCGTCATCGCCAGCCCCGAGTTCTGGGACCCGGCCGTCTATCGCGCCAAGGTCAAGACGCCGTTCGAGTACGTCGTCTCCGCGATCCGCGCGGTCGACGCGCACGTCGACGACGCGCGGCCGATCGCGCGCGCGCTGCAGCAGATCGGCGAGCCGCTCTACGGCGCGCAGCCGCCAACCGGCTACAGCGACAAAGCCGAGGCGTGGATGAACAGCGGCGCGCTGATGAGCCGGCTGAACTTCGCCATGTCCCTGGCCGGCAACACGCTGCCGGGCGTGAACACGAACGTGAACGCGCTCGTCGGCAACGTCGACGTGGCGAGTTGCGTCGACGCCCTCGGCATCGCCCTCACCGGCGGCAACCTCACCGAGGAGACGCGGCAGACCATCAAATCGAAAGGGGGCCAGCAGGTCCGGACCATCGCCGGCCTGATCCTCGGCTCGCCCGAATTCCAGAGGCAATGACCATGATCGATCGCAGAATTTTTCTGAAGTCGTCCGGCATGGCGCTCGTCGCCGGCGGACTGCTTCCCAACGTTTTCGTGAGGATGGCCAGCGCCGCCACGACCGGCGGCAAGAACGTCGTCGTGGCCATCTTCCAGCGCGGCGCCGTCGACGGATTGAACGTCGTCGTGCCGTACGCGGAGCAGGCCTATTACGCGGCCCGGCCGACGATCGCCATTCCCCGCCCCGGCACCGAGGGCGGCGCGCTCGACCTCGACGGCTTCTTCGGCGTCCATCCGGCGCTGGCGCCGCTGCTGCCGTACTTCAAGGACCGCTCCGCCGCATTCGTGCAGGCCGTCGGCTCGCCCGACGCCACGCGCTCGCACTTCGACGCGCAGGACTTCATGGAGTGCGGCACGCCCGGCGTGAAGACGACGGAGGACGGCTTCCTGGCCCGCGCCGTGGCGGCGACGCCGGCGAAGTCGCCGCTGCGCGCCGTGGCCCTCGGCCCGGCCATGCCGCGGATTCTGGCGGGTAGGGCGGGGGCGGTGGCGATGACGAACATCGCCCAGTTCGGGATTCGCGGCGACGCGGCCGTGAACAGCGCCTTTGAATCGATGTACGGCGGCTTCGAGGCCGCGCGCATCGTGAAGAGCGCCGATCCGGCGAAGCTTCAGCCGGACAACGGCGCGGTCTATCCGAACAACCCGCTCGGCAACTCGCTCAAGCAGATCGCCCAGCTGATCAAGTCGAACGTCGGCCTCGAGGTGGCCTTCACCGACGTCGGCGGCTGGGATACGCACGCCGGCGAGGGCGGCGCGCAGGGACAGCTCGCGAACAACCTCCGCAATTTCAGCGAGACCATCGCCGCGTTCGCCAAGGACCTCGGCTCGCGCATGAGCGACGTGACACTGGTGACGATGTCGGAGTTCGGCCGGACGGTGAAGGAGAACGGCAACCGCGGCACCGACCACGGCCACGCCAACGTCATGCTCCTCCTCGGCGGCGGCATTCGCGGAGGCAAGGTCCACGGCAAGTGGCCAGGCCTGCAAAACCTCTACGAGAACCGCGACCTGGCCGTGACGACCGATTTCCGCGACGTCTTCGCCGAGGTGCTGACGAAGCGGTTGGGAGTGACGTCGATGGGAACGGTGTTTCCGGGCTACGCGCCGCGGGCGGTGGGGGTCGTCTGAGGATCGTTAAGCCGCGGTGCTTCACCACGGGTTCTTGGTTAACCACCCAACAACTAACTTCGTGTAATCACCGAATGTAAGCTCCGCGGGATCGAGTGCACGTCCGCAGCTTGAACGCCGAGTTGCGCTCGAAAGCGCTCGTATCGCTCGAATATGGCCTTACCGCCAGGCATCTGCACCTTTGGCCTGTGCGTGCTTAGCCAATCGCGAACAGCACGAATTGCGTCACGCGACTGGTTGTTATGCGCGCGGACATCCTGACCAGCGATATCGGAACAGAAATTACGATATCGATACCGGTCTCGATCAAGCACCAAGCATCGTTTGCGTTGGTGCTTCGTCGAGCCGTAGCGCTTAGCTCCCAAGAAGAATCCTAGCTCTAGAGGCATATTGAAGCGCGCCAAACCAGTTTGGCGATCGAGCCCAGCGCGAGAAATATCGTGTATTCCGTGCTGTGACCGGTCGATTATGTCCAGAATCTTCAGCACCCGCGCTTCACCACTATCGTCGACCTCGAGAGCTGACCGCGCGGTGAAGCCACAATCGTGTACGGCAAACACAAGCGCCTCGAATAGGCGTGCATAGGTCTTGTCAAATGGAACGTTCAGAAAGACGCTGTCCCCGTACTTCGCAGCCATAGTTATCGCTTTTTGGACCCTGTAGTTCCCAAATGCGATCCCGAATCGCGTCGATCCTTAAAATTTCCCTTGACAGACGTGCGATCTGTGCTTTCACGGATGCGGCCTGATTGTTCGCTGTGGAGGATAACGAACCGCCCCGTCGTGCTGTCGCGATAAACCACACGCGCAGCTGATGTTGCATCTCGGAGGGATACCCGGCTCTCGCCGGCCGCGGGCTTGATTGTTCGCTTCGCCATGTCTGCATCTTAACATCGATGGCGGAACGCGTGATTCCGTCCGCCCAACGCGATCACTCTAAGCTGCAAAAGCCGCCTCCCGTGCCGAAGCCTCGAAGCGGCGCGGCGGCTGCCGCGACCAACACGCAGTGGCAGGAGCGAACTGCAGCCGACGTGCCGCGTGCGTGCAGTTCGAGCCGCCCGAGGCGGCTCGGCCGCCGGGCCAACGGACCGGCGGCTTTTGTCAGCTTGTGAGGGCAGTTAGGCGCCTCGCGAACCAGCGAATCTGCGCCTCAGGGTAATGGTGGGTTTTCGATGATGTGTTCTTGTTCGCAACGGGGGCAAACGAGCTGCATATGTCCTTGTAGCGGATAGAAGTACCCTGCGCCACCGCGCAAGGATTTGGGCGCGCGCCACGTATGGCTGCACGCGTTGCATCTCACGTGGACCGCGATGTAGCCGGAAGCTATTGGAGCACGAGGTTCACGGCCCATTCCCAACGCGCTTGATTGAGAGTATTTGGGCTCAACCCTGAGTACGGTGAATCCGGGAGATTCGGACATTGCAGTCTCAGCCGCGCCTCATTGTCTACTTCTTGCCGCCGCTGGGACGATTCGCCGGAGGAGGTGGCGGCGGCACGTAGCCGCCCTTCCAAGGATTTCCCGGCGCCGGAGGAGGGACAGGAGGAGGCGCGGGAGCTTTTGGTGTAGACATTTGCGTGGACCTTCTTCTCAAACAGTTTTGGTGACAAGCATTCGATCTGTCAATTCAGAGGTTACGCCGAACAAAAGCCGAGAGCAAGACCACTCCGGTGAAAAAGAGAAAGCCGCCGAGAACATTGCAAATGTCCGTGGCTATCGCGAAACCACGACCGGGCCTCTGAAGATAGATCGATCCGGCGTAGGCTTGGCGCAATGCTGTTCTGAGCGCGCGAATGCTGAGGAAATATGAGATCAGCACGAAGCCCACGCTCAGAGTCCAACTCCACCACGCGTAGAACAGGAGCGGAGCGTCGACGATCGGTTTACCACGTACGACGTTGCTGATGAACGCGAAAGATACGCCGAGCGCACCTCCTGAGAGCGTCAGCACTGTCTTATCGAAATCTTCCTGGGTCTTCTGCTCACTCAACAACAGATGCTTGCGGTACTCGGCAAGTTCAACATCGGTTTCGCCCATGATGAGAGTATGAACGGCAAATGTGATTCGTTGCAACCCTGCGAATAGCTTCGCTCCACGAGTCACGCAGCTCAGATCATCAGGCCAAAGGGTATCGGCACGGCTCTGTTGCGGGTGCAACGCCGGAATGAATTGGGTGCGCCTAACTGCAATTAGGTCTCGAACGCGCTGTAAATCGAAGTCACCTCTTATCAGAAATCACTTCACCACCACCACATCCCCGAACGGCGCCACCTGTGCTTTTACCGCCTTGTAGTCGCCGACGATCACGATCGCGCCGCGGTACGTATCGAAGTACTTTGCCGCGGCGTTTCCGATGTCGGCGGGCGTGAGGGCGTTGATCTTTTCGCTGAACGTCGTTAGGAAGTCGCGCGGCAAGTCGTAGATGTACAGCGTCCGGATGCGCTGGGCGAAACCGGCCTGGCTCTCGAGCTCCAGGGCCATCGTGCCGTTGCTGTACGTCTTCGCGGAGTCGAGCTCCTCTTTTGTCACCGGCTCGACGCGCATGCGGTCCATCTCGTAGAGCATCTCCAGGATCGCCGGGCCGGTGACCTCGTTGCGCACGGCGGCGGTCGTCGTCACCTCGCCGGCGTAGCGGCGCAGGACGGCGAAGCTGGTGGGAGAGTACGAGTAGCCCTTCGACTCCCGGATGTTGCGCGTGAGGCGCGAGTAGAACGCGCCGCCGAGGATCGTGTCGGCGGTGCGGAGGGCGATGTAGTCGGGGGACTTGCGGGGCGGCGCGATCGCGCCGATGTAGATCGTCGACTGCACGGAGCCGGGCCGGTCGATGAAGTAGACGGTCCGCTTCTCGCGCTTCGGGAACGCTGTCGGCACGGCCGGCTGGGCCGCGCCGCGCTTCCATCCGCCGAAGGCCTTCTTGGCCTCGGCGAACGCGGCGCCCGGCTCGATGTCGCCGACGACGATGAGCACGGCGTTGTTCGGAACGTAGCGCGCCGCGGCGAACTCCTTCAGCGACGACGCCGTCACCTTCGGCAGCGCCTTCGGATCGGGGACGGTGAAGCCGTACGGATGCGCGCCGTAGACGGCCTTGGCCAGCTGCTCCTCGGCCAGGAAGTCGGGCTGCGAGCGCTCCTCTTCGATCTCGTTCGCGAAATTCGTCTTCGCCAGCTCGACCTCGGATTTCGGATAGGAGGCATGCTGGGCGATGTCGCTGACGATCTCGAAGAGACGCGGCGTGAAGTCGGAGAGCGCGGAGGAGGTGATCGTCGTCGAGTCGGGATCGGTGTTGACGCTGAGATCGCCGCCGATGGCGCGCAACTCTTCCTTGATCTGTTTGCTCGAGCGCGTGGCCGTTCCTTCCGGGAGCACGCGCGCGGCCAGCTGCGCCACCGCTGAACCGCGCCCGGCCAGGAACGACAGGTCGCACTCCACCTTCGGCACGTTGTGCAGCGGCACGAGCACGACCGTCAGGCCGTTGTCGAGCTTCTTCTCCGTCATCGGCGGCCACTGCACCGGCTTCGGCGGCGCGGGCGGCGGCTGCTGGGCGAAGAGCGGAAGAGCGATGAAGAAAATCAGTAGGCGTCGCATCACTTCTTCTCCGGCACGCGGTCGATGGAGGTGCGGTTCTCGGGGACGAGGTAGCGCTGCGCGACCGACTGGATCTGCTCCGCGGTCACGGCGTCGTACTGCGCGACGACCTTGTTGATCCGCTGCGGATCGTCGTTGAACAGCGCGAACGACGCCAAGAGATTCGCCTTCCCGAACGTCGACTCCAGCTGGCTGTAGAAGTTCGAGCGGAAGCGCACCTTGGCCGCCTCCAGTTCCTTCTTCGTCACGCCGTGCTGCTGGAGATCGTGCACGACCGCGTCGGCCTCCTTCAGGATCTCCGCGCCGCCGTGGCCCGGCTTGTAGGTGGCGCGGGAGACCATGAGCATCGGTCCGTCGTAGTCGAACTCGTTGCCGAGCTCGAAGTTGATCCCGCCGGCCCAGTCGAGGGCGATCTCTTTCTCCTTCACGAGCCGCTGGAACAGCCGCGAGCTGTCGTCGCCCTGCAGGATGAGGTCGAGCAGCACGGTCGGCGCGAAGTCGGCCGAATCGTGGTCGGCGACGTGGTAGGCCATGGCGAAGGCGGGCACGTTGGCCAGCTTGTCCGTCTCCGTCAGCCGCTTCTCCTTCGTCTGCTTCGGCTCGCTGATGTCGGGGCGCTCCGGCACCGACTGCAGGGGGATGTCGGCGAAGTACTTCTCGACCATCGGCCGGACCGCGGCGGGATCGACGTCGCCGACCACGGCAAGCACCGCGTTGTTCGGGGCGTAGTAGGTCTTGAAGAACTGCCGCACGTCGGCGATCTTCGCGGCCTCGACGTCGTGCAGGTCGCCGTAGAAATTGTGGGCGTTGTACCAGTTCTGGTTCGCGGCCTGCCAGATGTCGAGCCACTCGAAGAGCGCGTACGGCTGATTGAGGACGTTGACGCGGATCTCCTCGCTGACGACGTTCTGCTGGTTCTTGAGATTTTCTTCGTTGACGTCGAGGGAGCGCATCCGGTCCGACTCCAGCCACAGCGCGGTCTCCACGGCGTTGCTCGGCAGCGTCTCGAAGTAGTTCGTGAAGTCGAGCCGCGTGGAGCCGTTCATCACGCCGCCGTTCTGCTCGACGATCTTGGCGTGCTCGGCCTTCTTCACGTGCGCAGAGCCCTGAAACATCATGTGCTCGAAGAGGTGGGCGAAGCCGGTCTGCCCCTTCGGCTCGACGCGGAATCCGATGCCGTAATAGACGGCCACGGTCACGGTCGGCGCGGCGTGGGCCTCGGAGATGACGACTTTCAGTCCGTTGCCGAGGCGGTAGTAGACGACGGGGACGTCGACGTCCTTCGCCATGGCGGCGGAGGCGAAGAGCAGCACTGCCAGCAATGTCCATCTCATGAGGCGATCCTACGCGATTGCGCGAAAAGAATTGATGAGGAGATGACACCGAGGAGCAAACATGCGCTCCAGAGCGCGGCGGCGTTGCGCTCGAAGACGAGCGTGCCGAGGGGCGGGCCGGCGAGCATGCCGATCGACCAGGCCACGGAGAGCATTCCCATGTAGCGGCCGCGGTAGCGCTCCGGCGCGACGGAGGCCACGTACGCACTCGCCGGCGGCATGCCGATCATCTCGCCCATCGTCCAGATCACGACCGTGGCGGCCAGCGCAGGGATGGTGTGGGCGAGGCCGGTCAGCGCGAAGCCGATGCCGGCGAAGAGGTAGCCGACGGCGACGGCGCGCAGCAGCGGAAATCGCTGCACGAAGTTCGTGATGGCCAGCTCAAAGCAGACGATGAGCGCGCCGTTCATGGAGATCAGCACGCCGTACACGGCCGCGCTGTAGCCGTGCCCGGTGACGTGCAGCGCCAGCGAGGAGATGAACTGGAACTCGACGAGGGTGATGAGCACGGTGGCGCCGAGGAAAAGGAGGAAAGGGCGGTCGCGGGCGATGACGTGCAGCGCGCCGGCGCCTTCGTCCTTCGCCTCGCTGCGCACGCCGTGCGGCAGCAGCGACAGGGCGATCAAACCGTAGGCGACTGAGGTGACGGCGTCGCCGAGGAAGGCAAAGAGAAACGAGCGGTCGGCGAGGAAGCCCGCGGTGGCGGGGCCGGCGGCGAAGCCGAGGTTCACGGCGAAGCGGTAGACGCCGAAGGCGATGACGCGGTTCTCGGCCGGCACGAGATCGGTGACGAGGGCGACGCTGGCGGGGCGGTACATCTCGGCGAAGATGCCGGCCAGAAAGGTCAGCGCCACGATCGGTGCGTACGTGTGCGCCTGCGAGAGCGCGAGCATCGCCACCGCGGAGCCGAACATGGAGACGGCGATGGTGTTGCGGCGGCCGAGGCGGTCGGCGAGATGGCCGCCGAGCATCGAGGCCACGAGATGCCCGCCGCCGTACGCGCCGACGGCCAGGCCGGCCCGGAACGGCGAGAAGCCGGCCTTGGTCAGGTAGAGCGTCAGCATCGGCAGGACGAAGGAGCCGAAGCGATTGACGAAGACGCCGCCGAACACGATCCAGGCGGGGCGGGGGAGAGAGCGAAGTTGCTGGAGGAACGTCACGCGCCGATCTGCGCCAGCGCGCCGACGAATTTCTCGACCAGCGCGGCGTCGAACTGCGTCCCCGCCCCCGCGCGGATGCGCTTCATGGCCTCGTCGAAGGACATCGGCGGCTGGTAGGAGCGCTGCGAGGTCATGGCCACCCAGGCGTCGCAGATCTGGATGATGCGCGCGCCGAGAGGGATGGTATTGCCGGTGAGGCGGCTCGGGTAGCCTTTGCCGTCGACGCGCTCGTGGTGCCGCAGCACGGTCTGGGCGATCTCCGGACCGAGGATGGGCTCGACCAGCGCGGCGCCGACGATCGGATGCTCGGCCATGCCGCGCAGCTCCTCCGCGGTCAGGTTGGGCCGTCCGTAGAGCTGGTCGTAGTCAATCAGACGAAGGCCGACGTCGTGCACGAGCGCGGCGATGCGGATCGATTCCACCTGCGACGGCGGCAGCTCCAGGGCGATGGCGAAGCGCTGAACCATCGAGGCGACCTGCCGGCAATGCTCGGCCAGCTCCGGGAACTTCTGGAAGTCGGGCTCGAGCAGTTTCTCGGCGATGAGCTGGCGGTCGTTGCGCCCGTTTCCGGCGGCGATGGCGCTCTCCACGGACTGCTCGATCTGCTTCAGAAAGATGTGCAGCGCGCGCTGGGCCTGCGCCTCGGGCGTGCGCTCGAAGGCGACGGTGAGCACGAGGCCGTCGACCGACTGCGCGTTGAGCGGCGCGCTGAGGATCGAGCTGATCCCCGCCGCCGTCACCGGCACGACCTGCACGCCGAACGGATAGATGAGATGCGGCCGCGTCGTGAGCTGGGCCTGCCCCGTGCGCTCCAGCCACTGCTGCAGGTGCGACTGCAGCATTTCCATGGCGTCGTCCGAAACCGTGGCGATGGCCACGATCGACTGCGGGTTGTTGAGATGTCCGATGGCGCTGAAGCAGGCCAGCACCGCGCCGGGAACGGCCAGCGCGGCGGGGAGGAGGAGGCGGACGACTTCGAGGTCGTGGTCGGTGAGGACGCGCCGCCCGGCGTTCTGATGCAGGAGCTGCCGCTTGGAGAGCATCTCGCGCGCGGACTGGATGGCGTGCTGCGCGTACGGCGAGAGCTCGCCGCGCACGGCCGTGGCGGTGGCGACGGCTTGCTGCTGGTGGGCGCGGTAGGCGGCGGAGATGGTGCGGCTCACCGGGACCGGCTCGGGCTCGGCGAGAGGCAGGGGGGCGAGGCCGAAGAGCTGCTTGGCGCTGAGCAGGGAGAGGACCTGGTCGGCGATGCTCTGCGCGGCCTGGACGTCGCTCCCCTCGAACGGCTTCTTGCCGGCCTTGTCGCGCATGTCGATGAAGCCGACCAGGCGGCCGCGCGAGAAGAGCGGCGCCACGAGGAGGCGGTCGTTGCCCTGGCGGAAGAGCATCTCCGAGAAGCGCATGTCCGCGCCGAGCCCGTTGATGAAGAAGGGGCCGCGCTTGACGACGAGGCGGTCGACGAGATCGTCGTTGCCGTTGACCGTTTTCCGATCCCCGGGGTTGTACTGGTAGGAAGTGACGAGCTCGTAGCGTTTCTCGTTCAGGTCCTTCGAGGCGGAAAGATAGAGTGCCGCCTTGGTGGCCTGCACGTGCTCCACACAGCCGTAGAGGATCTGCTTGAGCTGGGGCTCGAGGGATTTGACCTCGTCGATCACGCGACAAAGTTTATCGGAGCGTGATGCTGGTCACAAACCGCGGTAAACACGGGATTTCGCGGCGGCGTCTGATGCGCGAAAGGAGCAACAGACCATGAAACGCACCACCATGATTCTCACCGCCGCGATGCTCATCGCTCCCGCGGCGTTCGCCGCGCGCGTCGACCGCCGGCAGGAAAACCAGCAGGACCGGATCGCCCAGGGCATCAACAGCGGCTCGCTGAACGCCGCCGAAGCCGCGAAGCTGGAGAAGCAGGAAGCGCGGCTGCAGTACGAGAAGCACGACATGCGCGAGGACAACGGCGGGCATCTGACGCCGAAGGAGAAGGTGAAGCTGAACAAGCAGCAGAACGTGCTCTCGCGCGAGATCTACCGGAAGAAGCACAACTAGTGGACAGGGCACAGGGGACGGGGGACAGTGAAAGCTGTCCCCCTTTCACGCGAACTCGAATCGCACCCGTTCCCGCAGGTGTCCGAGAATCGCTCCCAGAAAAACTCCCACCGTATTCCAGATGATGTCGTTGATGTCCGCCACGCGCGTCGGCAGGAAGTACTGCCACGCCTCGATCGTGCAGGTGAAGGTGAAGCCGAGGAGGATCGTCAGCACGTACGTCTGCAGCGTCGGGCGCTCGACCGTGTAGAGGGCGATGAAGAGAAAAAATCCCCACGGCACGAAGAGCAGCGTATTGGCGATGACCGGCACGACGATCACGGCCAGGATGTGCGTCGACACCGGATGGCGCGACATCACGTGCCGCAGGTTGTGCAGGTCCTCGAACGGAATGGGGTCGACCTTCGAGTAGCTCTTCCCGGAGAGCCACATCGTCACGGCCACGATGCCGAGCGTCGCCAGCAGCAGGAGGACGACCGTGACGGGGCGGCGGACCGTGACGACGCGCTGCGGCATCAGACGTTCACGAACTTGCGGAAGTCGACGTTGAGGATCAGGCCCACGGCCATGAAAAACATCATCGTGGCCGAGCCGCCGTACGAGATCAGCGGCAGGGGGATGCCGGTCACGGGAAAGAGCCCGATCTGCATCGAGACGTTGATCACGATGTGGTAGATGAAAAACGCGATCAGGGAGAGCACGAGGAACGTTCCGCCGCGGTCGCGCGCCGCCTTGGCCGCGCCGAGGGACTCGAGGATGAGGAATAGGTAGAGCGCCAGCACCACGATCACGCCGGCAAAGCCCCACTCCTCGCCGAGGACGGAGAAGATGAAGTCGGTGTGCCGCGCCGGGAGGTAGGCGAGATTCACCTGCGTCCCGTGCAGGTAGCCTTTGCCGGTGATGCCGCCGGAGCCGGTGGCGATCTTGGCCTGCATCAGCTGGTAGCCGGAGCCGAGCGGGTCGCGCGCCGGGTCGAGGAAGATCTTGATGCGCTCGCGCTGGAAGGGCTTGAGGAAATGCCAGCCCAGCGGCGCGGCCACGAGCACGCAGAGGACGGCGATGAGCCAGAACTTCGGCTTGATTCCGCCGAAGAACATGGCCACGCCGACGAGCGGGAAGAAGCTCGCCGCGGAGCCGGCCGCCGGCTGCACGGCGATGAGCACCACCGGCAGTCCGATCAGGGCCATGACGATGACGAAGTTGCGGAAGTCGAGGTAGGCGCGGTCGTTCGAGTCGAAGTACTTCGCGATCAGCAGGGCCGTGAAGATCTTCATGAACTCCGACGGCTGGAACTGAAACGTGCCGATGTGGATCCACGATCGGACGTGCCTCGTCAGGCGTCCCCACAGCAGCACGTAGAACAGGAGGGCCACGCCGATGATGTAGAGCACCGGCGCGATCTCCATGAGCACGTGATAGTCGATCCAGATGAAGAGGATCATCAGCAGCAGGCCGATGGCCGTCCAGATGATCTGCCGGCGGAAGAGCGGCGCGGTGTCGGGGCTCGAGTACGTGGCGCTGTAGACGAGCATGCAGCCGACCGCGGCGATGATCAGCGCGGTGATGAGGAGGTTCAGATCGATGCGGGAGAGAGTGCGCTCTACGGACATCCTGATTTCGGAAACGGTAGCACAGCGGCATTGACATTGAGCGGGCGCGGGCCTACGTTGTGCCCGGGTCCACAGACAACTGAGGGAGAGATGCGTCGATGAAGCGTTATTCGCTCGCCATCATTTTGCTTGCATTTGCCGCGCCGCTGTTCGCCCAGAACAACGGCTCCATGGCCAACGGACGAATCGACTACACGTCGGCCGGCTCGCCGGCGTCGATTCAGTTCCGCGCCCATCAGCATGACTCCGCTCCCGTCGACGGCGACATCCGCTTCGACGGCATGGTCGAGATCTCGCCGGGCGTGTTCATGAACGTGTCGCTGACGGTCACGCTCGACTGCCTGACGATCGCCGGGAATCGCGCCGCGCTGAGCGGCCTGATCACGTCGTCGTCGGAGCCGTCGCTCGTCGGCCAGCGCAGCCTGCTCGCCGTCGAAGACAACGGGCAGGGAAACAACGCGCCGCCCGACCGCTTCGCCTGGTTTCCGATCTCCGCGGACGACTGCTCGTCCTTTCCGTTGGCAACGGCGGCGCTGCAGAACGTGCCGAGCGGTCACGTGCACGTGAAGGCGTCGAACGCTCCGTTTTAGCGTCTAAGCGGCGGTTCGGAGTTGTAGTAGAACATCACCGTCACGTGCTCCGTCTGATTCGGGAAATCGGGCGGCAGCGGCTTGAGCGGTGAGGCCAGCTCGATGGCCTTCTTGGCGGCGAAGTCGTACGGCGTGACGCCGGAGCTGGTCACGATGGTGACGTCGCTGATCGTGCCGTCGCGGTGGATCAGGAAGCGGATGGTGACGACGCCTTTGAGCCCGGTCTGCAGCAGCGGCATCGGCATCTCTTCGTACCAGTGCACGCGGATCTTGCTGACCATCGACTCGGCGTACTCGCCCCAGTCGTACCACTGCGTCTCGAACGACAGCGGCCCGGCCTCGGCCGTCCCCTTCTCGCCGCCGAGCTGGCCGATGTCGAGACCCTGGCGGCCGCCGAGCGAAGCCACCTTGCCGACTTCGCGGATGGCGTTGCGCCAGTCCACCTGACCGTTCGCCGCGGTCGCTTGCTGCGTCTGCTGGCGGAACGTCAGCCCCGAGCGCGGCGGCTGCGGCTGCTGCTGTTGCACGGCCGCGTCGGCGGGCGATTGCTGCTGCGCGGCCTGGGCCTGCTGCGGCGCCTGCGCGGGCGTGCCGCGGCTGCCGTCGCCGGCCTGGTTGCGCGGCGTGTACATGGCCCGGCTGCCGTCGCCGGGGCGCAGCGTCGGCGTGTTGCCGGTAGGATTCGGCGTCGCTGCTTTGCGGTTCGCATCGGAGTACAGCCCGTTCAGCGGCGCGGTCTCGACCTTCTTTCCCGGCGCCTCGGTGAAGTCCTTCGGGTTCTGGCGGATCAGCTGGACGTAGCGGGCGATGGGAGGCGCGGCGTCGCCGCTCTGCACCGGGTGGTAGCTGTGAATGAGCCACGCGATGAGGACGACGTGGACGATGAACGAGGCGATCACCGGCCAGCTGACGCCGCCCCGCCACGTTGACTCCCCCTGCTCCACGATGAGGTCGATTCGGTCTTCCAAGATCCCTCGTCAGAAGCCTAGCGTAAGAACTTTTCTTCCACGGAAACGTTACACTCCGATCATGTCCGAAGTCGCCATACCGCCGCGCCCGCAATACGATTTCCTCCGTCCCCTGACGTTCGTCTTCGAGGATCCGCGATGGCTGCCGAAGCTTCTCCTCGGCGCGCTCTTCTCCCTGGCGGGCATCATTCTCATCGGCGTTTTCTTCGTCTACGGATATCTGGCCCGTTTGGTTCGGAACGTCGTGGCCGGCGAGCAGACGCCGATGCCGGAGTGGGACGACCTCGGCGACATGTTCAGCGAGGGGGCGATGCTCTTCGTGGCCACGCTGATCTACACCGCGCCGTTCTTCTTCCTCTTTTTCCTGATGTTCCCGTTCAGCGTCCTCGCCGACATGGACAACGCCGCCGCGCAGATCCTCGGCGGCAGCGGGCTCGTCGTCCTCACCCTGGTCTTCTTCCCGATCGGCCTCGCCCTGGCCGTGTGGATCCCGGCGGCGATGCTGCACGCCATCGTCAAGCGCGACTTCCGGGCCGCGTTCGACTTCCGCACCATCGGCCTCTTCCTCCGCCACAACGCCCTGAACTACCTCCTGGCCTACCTCGACTGGCTCGTGGCGCGCTTCGCCACGCCGCTCGGGCTGCTGCTCTGCTGCGTCGGCATCTTCATCACCTCGTTCTGGTCGATGGCCGTGGCCGCGTGCGCGTTCGCGCAGGTCTATCGGATGTCGGAGAACCGGTGAAGCGCGACACCCTCATCGTCGGCGCGGTGCTCGCCGGGATCGCCGTGGCCATCCTTGGCGGCAGCGTTCTGTGCAGCTGGGCCATCGCCCACGGCGCGTCGATGCAGTGGCGCCTCTTGTTCCGCCTCTTCTGCCACGGCATCCCCAGCCGCTGCCTCACGCTGTGGCACGTGCCGATGCCGATCTGCGCGCGCTGCACCGCGATCTACGGCGGCGCGCTGGCGGGCATCGTCCTGATGCGATTGCTCCCGGCGATGAGCGAGCGCGCCGCCTGGATCGTCATGATCGTGGCCGCGTCGCCGCTGGCCATCGACGGCCTCACCCAGCTCACCACGCTGCGCGAGAGCACGAACACGCTGCGCCTCATCACCGGCGTTCTTGGCGGCGCCGGCTTCGCGTTGTGGGCGCTGACCTCGGTCGAACGGCACACGGCGAGCGCAACGGAATCGGTGCGCTCCTCTTCTTGACGGACTTGTAACCGTGGGTTAGGCTCAACGCCTTAAGTCCAAGCCGTGCCGTAATATCTGATGGAGTGAAATGGCATTCCAGGGATCGCTCAAAGAGCTGCCGTTGCCCGATATCATCCAGCTCGTCAGTGTCTCCGGTAAGACGGGGAAATTCACTCTCTCCCGCGAGCACGAGCGCGGCTTCATCTATCTGAAAAACGGGCAGATGGTGCACGCCTTCGTCGGCGATCTGGTCGGCGAGGAGGCCATCTACGCGCTGGCCATCTGGAACGCCGGCGAGTTCCAGTTCAGCCCCGGCGAGGAGCCGGACCGGCAGACGATCACGAAGTCGAATACGAATCTTCTGATGGAGGCGGCCCGCCGCCTCGACGAGTGGCGCGTGCTGTCGAAGAAGATCCCCTCGGTCGACCACGTGCCCGAGCTCCTCGGCCGCGATAACCGCCACGAGCAGATCACCCTCAACCCGCAGGAGTGGATGCTGATCACGAAGATCGACGGCCACCGCTCCATCAGCGAGGTCGGCCGGGCCTTGAACATGTCGTCGTTCGACGTGGCCAAGATCCTCTACGGGATGATCACCTCGGAGCTCGTGCAGCTAAAAAAAAAAGTTGATCGAGGCTCCGACGAGGAGAACGGCGAGCTCGTCGACCTCGCCGCCCGCATTCGTGCACTAGCCGAGGAGTACATCGGCGACTCCGCGCGCAAGACCATCGAGAAGCATTTCCTCCATGCCCTCGACGGCATCATGAGCGGCGACGGCGAGCGCGCCCTCGACGCCATGGTCCACGAGTTCGAGAAGACCGCCGCGCTGCTGCGCGGGCTGGCCGTGACGGAGCAGTTCCGGTCGAGAGTGACGGAGCTGCGGGCCTTGCCGAATTAAGAAGTGCTGAGTGCTGAGGACTGAGTGCTGAGTTGCGCACTCGTTCCGGCGGCGCAGCGACTCAGCACTCAGTCCTCAGTCCTCAGTCCTCAGCACTCTAGAAAGCCTGGCCGCTGCTGAACGAGATCAGCCACCCCCGCCGCCCGAGCGGATCGCGGTTCAGCGCGTAGGCGAGGTCGAGGCGCAGCAGGTTCTTCGGCGTGCGCGGGAGGCCCATGCGCAGGCCGATGCCGACGTCGCTCTTCACGCGCAGGGCCTCGGACAGCCCGCCGTTGAAGGCGTTGCCGAAGTCGGCGAAGGCGACGATCCCGGGCGACGCCACCTGCAGGATCTCCCGGCCGAGGTAGAAGCGCTCCTCGACGTTGACGATCACGGCCCGGCTGCCCTCGAACGTGTGCATGCGGTAGCCGCGCAGGCCGGTGATGCCGTCGGCGAAGAACTGCGTGTCGCGGTCGAGACGCCAGCCCGTCACCGCCGTCGCCCGGGCCACGAGCGTGCGCGGGTAGTCGCCCACGTCGCTGCGGTGGACGAACATCACCGACGAGCGGGCGATGGCGTTCTGCGGCCCGGAGTCGAGCCGCGTCTCCGCGGAGATGATCGGCAGGACGAAGCCGTCGTCGCTGACGCGGCGTCCGTCGGCGAGCGACAGGCGGGCGAAGCCGGTGTTGCGGTCGAGGCCGAACGCGGCCGGAGAGACGGCTGCCTCGGCGCTGAATTGACGGCCGAGGTTGAAGTCCTCGTAGCGGAGGTCCTTGTTCACGAAATTCAGCTTCAGAAAATCGTTGCCGACGCGGTCGTAGCGGACGAAGACGTAGCGGAACTGGCGGTCGTCGGGCGGCGGCGTGAACGCTTCGTCGGCGGTGCCGCGGAAGAAGTCGTCCTGCACCACGCGCACGCCCGCGGTGATGCGGTTCGCCATCTCGTCGTTCGGATCGAGCGAGCGCCCGATGCCCACCGTTGCCAGCCGGTGCCGCTGTCCGAACTGATCGATCTGCAAGCCGCCGTTGTAGAGCTTGTCCTGCTGGCGGAAGTCGTCGTAGGCGAAGTCCGCCGCCCACGGCGTGGCGAAGGAGAAGAACGGCCGCTTGATCACGGCCTTATGCTCGTAGCCGTCGGAGTTCGTGCTGAAGCGCAGCTTCGCGTTCCAGTACGGCGCGAAGAAGGAGGGGTCGTTGTATTCGATCGCGCTGCGCGTCCGGTCGGCGCCCTTGTCCCAGCCGACGGAGATGTCCTTCGCGTAGCCGAAGACGTTGCCGTCGGAGAGGTTGAGGCCGTAGGTGCTCGATCCCCCTTTGCTGCCGCCCTGCGTCTCGGGACTGATCGACCAGGCGTCCTGAGTCGTCACCGTGACGTCGACGACGCCGTCGTGCGGAGGCGAGGCTACGACCGAGGCGGACTTGAGGAAACGCAGGGCGCGGAGGTTCCGCTCCGTCTCCTCGAGGCGCTCGGGGCGGTACTCGTCACCTTCGCGGAAGAGAAGGAACTGCTCGATGACCGACTGCTTCGTCTCGATGTGCAGCCGGTCCGCGGCGCGGTAGAAGCGGCCGCGCGAGGCCTCGCCGGCCGTGTAGACGTCGAGGGTGCGGACCGTGATTTTGCCGATGCGCAGCGGCGGCGGCGCTTGCGCATATATGGCAGTGCCGGCCAACAGCGAAAGCGCGAGCGCGAACAATTTCACGGAGACTCGAACGAGGGTAGCAGAAAAAGCGTCTACTGCTGCTGCACGCCCTCCGGGTAGACCACGAACGAGCCGTTGCCGTAGATGATGTCGCAGTCGAAATTCGTGGTCGCGCCGGGCATGACGCTCGAATCGAATACGCCGTCGCGGCCACCGGACATGATCAGGTACTTCGACGACGGCAAGCCCCCCCAAGCAATTTCCGAGAAGCACTGAAGAGGGTTGTTCCATCCATCCAACTTCGGCATGTGCTTCGTGTAGGTCGGCACGAGCGAGCCCTCGAGGTTGTTGAGATCGATCGGCTGGTCGATGCCGAGGTAGCCCGCGCCGGCGGCGTTGTAGCGGCTGGCGTCCGTTTGGCGCGATTCCCAGGCCACGGCCAGCTCGCGCATGTCCGCCATCGTCCGTTTTTGCTTGGCGCGCTGCACGGCGGCGAGCAGGTTCGGGATGGCGATCGCGGCGAGAATCCCGATGATCGCTACCACGATGAGCAGCTCGATGAGCGTGAAGCCCTTCTTATTCATCTTTTCTCTCTCGGCCCCTCGGATACCCTGCCGTTCCGCAAGGGGATTGCCAGTTTCAACGCGATGCGTAAATGACGAACTCTCAGTCAGTTAGGCCTACGGCAATCCCATTACGGGTCAGAAAGGAAGCCATTTTCTGCGACGGCGACTGACAAGAAATGTCAGTGTGCCGCAACCTCTCTCAAGCGCCGATCGTCAACTGCACCGCCGGCTCCTCCGCCGGCGCCGCCTTGTACAACTCGTAGCAGGAGCGGCACCGCGCCTCGTACGAGGAGTCGCCGACTTCCACCTGGGCGTTCCCGCCCGAGACGCGCTGCGAGTAATGTGCCGCGCCGCGGCAGCGGACGCAGATGGCGTGCATCTTCGAGACTTCTTCCGCGACCGCGAGCAGCGCCGGCATCGGACCGAACGGACGGCGCATGTAATCCTGATCGAGTCCTGCGGCGATCACGCGCAGCCCCGCGTCGGCGAGCTGCATGCAGACGTCGACGACGCCGGCGTCGAAGAACTGGATCTCGTCGATGCCGACGACCTGCACGCCGATCTCGATGCGCGAGAGGAGCTCGTTGCTGGTGGCGACGGAGTGGGCTTTGAGGCGGCGGTCGTCGCGCGACACGATCTCCTCGGTGCTGAAGCGGTCGTCCATGAGCGGCTTGAACACCTGCACGCGCTGCCGGGCGATGAGCGCGCGCCGCAAGCGCCGAATCAGCTCCTCCGACTTTCCGGAGAACATGCCTCCAGCGATGATCTCGATCCAGCCGCCTTTGTATCCGTCCATGCATTTCAGGATAGCAGAGTGCTCAGCACTCAGTCCTCAGCACTCAGCACTTATACTGCGCCGGCGATGAGGGTGCGTGCCGTTCTGCTCGCGATGCTGGCGATCCTCGTGCCGTCGCTGGCCTGCCGCCGCGCGGCCAGCTCCGAGGCCGACACCGTCGAGCGCGAGGCCCAGGACCTCTTCGTCCAATACCTGCGCATCGATACCTCGAACCCGCCGGGGAACGAAACCGCCGGAGCGCGCTTCCTGCAGCAGGTGCTGCTCAAGGAAGGCATCGACGCCAGGCTCGTCGGCGCCGATCCGAAGCGCCAGGCGGTCTACGCGCGCCTGGCCTCGGGGACGAACGAGAAGGCCCTGCTGCTGCTCCATCACATCGACGTCGTGCCGGTCGTGCAGTCGGAGTGGACCAAGCCCGCCTTCGCCGGCCTCGTGAACAACGGCTACATCTGGGGACGCGGCGCGCTCGACATCAAGTCCCTCGGCATCGCCGAGCTGATGGCCGTGCTCGAGCTGAAGCGGCGCAAGCTCCCGCTAGCGCGCGACGTCATCTACCTCGGCGTGCCCGACGAAGAGCTGGGCGGCCTTCACGGCGCGAAGGAGCTCCTCGACGCCCATCCCGAGCTCTTCGCCAACGTCGGCTACGTCCTCAACGAAGGCGGCTACAACGAGACCATCGTCGACAAGGTCGCGTTCTGGGGCATCGAGGTGCAGCAGAAAGTCCCGCTCTTTCTCCGCGTGACCATGCACGGCTGGCCGGGCCACGCCGCGGCGCCGCCCGACGACGGCGGCACGCTGGCGAAGTTGATCGACGCCCTGCAGGCCGTCCGCGCCATCGACACGCCGTACCGCCTCACGCCCGCGGTGGAGCGCTTCTTCCACGCCGCCGGCGCGGCGCGCAAGGACGAGCGCGGCGAAGTGCTGCGCGAGATCCGCGAGCCGGTCGACGTGGCGCGCGTGAAGCGCGTCCTCTCGCCCGGCTACCGCTCGCTGCTGCACGACACCATCGCCGTCACCCGGCTCGGCGGCGGCGCCTGCACGAACTGCATCCCCGCGACCGGCACGGCCGACGTCGACATCCGCGTCCTTCCCGACGAGAAGCCCGACGCGATGGAGGCGAAGGTGCGCGAGATCGTCGGCAAGAACGGCGAGGTGGCGGTGCTGCTCAAGGGCGAGCCGGCGCCGGAAAGCCCGTCCGACACCGATCTCTTCCGGCTCCTCACGGAAAAATTTCGGAAGAGCGAGCCGGGCTCGATCGTCGCCCCGATCGTGCAGAGCGGCACGAGCGACAGCCGCTTCTTCCGCGCCCGCGGCATCGTCGCCTACGGCATCGCCCCGTTCAAGGTGAACTACTACGACGCCGACACCGTGCACGGCTCCGACGAGCGTATCCGCCAGCGCTTCTTCGACGCCGGCGTGCGCCTGACGCGCGAGATCGTGCGCGGCTTCTGCGCGCGCGGCGAATGATGCGGCGGCTCGCCTTCGCCTTCCTCGTCGCGCTGGCGCTCGTTCCCGTGGCCCGGCCGCTGCTGCGCGGCGAGGTCTTCACCTTCCGCGATCACACCGACTACTTCCAGCCCCTGCGCTGGTTCACCGCGCAGTCGCTGAAGGCGGGGCACCTGCCGCTGTGGAATCCGTACAGCGCCAGCGGCGAGCCGTGGATGGCCAACCCGCAGACGGCCGTCTTCTATCCGCCGGCGTGGCTCTTCCTGGCGCTGCCCTTCGCCACGGCGTACATGCTCTACCTCGCGCTGCATCTTGCGCTCCTCGGCTGCGGCGCGCTGCTGCTCTTCGCGCGACGAGCTTCGCCCGGCGCGGCGCTCATCGGCGCGGTGGCGCTGATGTTCTGCGGCCCGACGCTCTCGCTGCTCGACGTGCAGAACAACCTGACCACGTTCGCCTGGCTGCCGCTGGTGATCTGGTGCGCGGCGGCGCGCGTGCATCCGATGGGGAGCGCCGCGGCGATCGCCATGTCGTTCCTGGCCGGCGAGCCCTTCTTCGCCACCGTGGGCGCACTGATCTTCGCCGTCGTGCGCCGGCGCGGCGTGCTCGACGTGGCCGCGCAGTCGTTCGCGCTCGCCGCCGTGCAGCTCGTGCCGTTCCTGGCCATGCTGCGCGGCAGCGACCGCGCCGGCCTCTCGCCGCCCGACCTGCGCGAGGCCATGCCGCTGCGCGACTGGCTGCGCGTCGCCGTCCCTCCGCACCTCACGCCCTTCGGTTTCGATCCCGCCCTCGGCCAGCACTTCATCCCCATCGTCTACCTCGGCCTCGCCACCTGCGCGCTCGCCGCAGTCGGCCTGATCTTCGCGTGGCGGAGACTCGGCGGCTGGCTCGCGCTGCTCGCCGCGGCAATCGTTCTCTCCACGTCGTTCGCCGCCGAGCTCCTCGCGCATCTGCCGCTGACGCTCTTCCGCTATCCCGCGCGCCTCGTGCCGCTCGGCGCGCTGGCGATCGTAGCCATGGCCGTGGCGGGATGGGACGTCGTCCTGCGCTTCGTCCGCTTCCGCTCGCTGGCCTTTCTCCTCGCCATCGCCATAGCCATCGAGCTCGTCGCCTTCGCCCGTCCGATCCTCGCCACCGCTCCGATGCGCGCGGCCATTCCCTACGCCGCCAACGTCGGGCGCGACGCGAAGATCGTGCGCCTCGGCGATCCCGCGCTCGTCGCCCTGAACCGCCGCGCCTGGATCGGCGGCTACCTCAATCTCTACGACCGCCGCTTCGATGCCTGGACCGCGGCGCCGGTCGTCTCGCGCCGCTACGCCGAGCTGTACGCGCGCGCCATCAACGATCCGAGCATGTCGCTGCTGAGCGAGATGTCCGTCGGCTACCTCCTCACCGCGCACGGCGTGTACCGCAACGCGCGGGCGCGGCCGCTGGCGTACGCGGAGAGCGGCGCGCCGTCGCTGCTCGCCTTCGGCCCGAGCTTCGTCCACGCCGCGATCGACGTGCCGAAGCAGTCAATGATGATCGTCACCCAGCAGCGTTCGCCGGGATGGTCGGTCGACATCGACGGACGTCGTGCCGCGCTCGAGGAGAGCGGCGACTTCCTGGCCGTGAAACTTTCCGCGGGGAAACACGACGTTCTCTTCCGCTATTGGTCAACCTCGTTTACGGCCGGCGCGATGTTGACGCTGCTCGCGCTGGCGCGCATGCTCCTTCCGCGATCGTTTGTCAAGCGATGAGCGCACGAAAATTTTTTTCGCGACACTCTAGAAATGAGTGGCAACGCGGAACGATGTGCGGTGTAGAATCCCGTTCCTCCAAAAGTTCCAGTCAAACGAGGGACAGTCGATGGTAAGCAGCATCGATGATCGCTTGAATCAGATCATTCGCGAGCTAATTGGTAACGGCATCACCCTCGAGCAAGCCGTCGAGGCCTTCGAAGGGAAATACATCGTGGCGGCCATGTCGGCCACGCGCGGTAACGTCACGCAAGCGTCGAAGGCGCTGGGCGTGCATCGCAACACCCTTCACAACAAGTTACGCTCGCAGACGATGCTCAACGGCTTCGCCGAGTCGATCCGTCCCGTGCGCCGGCGCATCTCCGCGAAGACCGCGCGCGTTCCGAAGTCGAACAGCAAGTCCTCGCGCACGCGCTGACACGGGGCCGTGCCCGACCTCAAAGAAAACATCGCCAACCTCCTGCGCCAGCGCGGCAGCCGCCTGCTGGCCGTGAAGGAGATCGCCGACCGCCTCGCCGATCCCGACGCCTCCCGCGACGACGTCGCCCGTGCCGTCGAGGAGATGGAGCGCGACGGCGTCGTCGTCCCCGTCCGCGGCAAGCGCTACTCGCTCCTCGAGTTCACGCCCTACCACGCCGGGCGCATCCGCGTGCATCCCGACGGCTACGGCACGATCTACGGCGGCGGCGAGAGCCCCGACATCTACATCGACCGCCGCACCATGAAAGGCGCCATGAACGGCGACCTCGTCATCGTCCGGAGCGACCGCAAGGACCCGCAGATCAAACGCGTCCGCAACCGCGACTACTACGCCGGCGAGGTCACGCAGGTGCTGCGCCGCGCGCACCGCACCGTCGTCGGCCGTTTTCACGCGGCGGTGCCGGCGTGGGTCACGCCGTTCGATCCGCGCATCGACACCGACGTCGTCATCGAGCCCGGCGCGGCCATGGACGCGCGCGACGGCGAGATGGTCAACGTGGAGCTCGACCGCTATCCCGACCGCACGACGTCGCACGCCAGCGGCCGCGTCGTGGAGGTCCTCGGCTTCATCGGCGAGCCCGGCGTGGACATCGAAGTCGTCGTGCGCAAGCACCACATCCCGCACGAATTTCCGGACGAGGTGCTCGCCGCGGCGGAGAAAGTGCCGGTCGAGGTCGCGCCGGAGGAGCTGGCTAAACGCGTCGACCTGCGCGAGCACAACATCGTCACCATCGACGGCGAGACCGCCAAGGACTTCGACGACGCCGTCGAGGTCCAGCTCCTCGCCAACGGCAACTACCTCCTCGGCGTGCACATCGCCGACGTCGCCCATTACGTGACCGAGGGCAGCACGCTCGACGAGGAAGCGCTCGAGCGCGGCACCTCCGTCTACTTCCCCGGCCGGGCCATCCCCATGCTGCCGGAGCGGCTCTCGAACGGCATCTGCTCGCTGAACCCGCGAGTGGAGCGGCTCACGTTTTCCGTCGACATCGAGATCGACAAGCGCGGCCGCTTCGTGAAGCGCAAGGTCTACAAGTCGGTGATCCGCACGAAGGAGCGGATGACGTATACGGACGTGAACGCGTTGCTGACCGAGCCCGAGCCCGCGCTGCGCGAGCGTTACGCGTACCTCATGTCCGAATTCCGACGCATGCACGAGCTCTACGAGATCCTGCGCGCGCGGCGCGAGGGGCGCGGCTCGATCGACTTCGATCTCCCCGAGGCTGACGTCATCCTGGCCGAGACCGGCGAGATCGAGGCCATCACGGCCACGGAGCGCAACGTCGCCCACCGCCTCATCGAGGAGTTCATGCTCGCCGCGAACGAGGTCGTCGCCCAGGAGCTCGTCTTCGCCCATCAGCCGGGACTCTTCCGCGTCCACCAGCAGCCCGATCCGCAGAAGCTGCAGGACCTCCGCACCATCCTGAAGGAGTTCAAGCTCACCCTCCGCGGCGACGTGGAGGAGATCCGCCCCGGCGAGCTGCAGCGGATCCTGAAGGCCGTCGCCGGAACGCCGCAGGAGCGCTTCCTGACGAACGTAATCCTGCGCTCCATGAAGCGCGCCTTCTACTCCGAGGAGTCGCTCGGGCACTTCGCCCTCGGCATCGAGCACTACTGCCACTTCACCTCGCCGATCCGCCGCTATCCCGACCTCATCGTCCACCGCCATCTCGCCGAGCTCCTCGACAAAGGCCCGATGCACGGCGAGCGGCGCGATCGCGTCGAGCGCGCCCTCCCCGGCATCGCCGCGCAGTCGAGCGCGCGCGAGCGCCGCGCCGAGGAGGCCGAGCGCGAGGTCCTGGAGTGGAAGAAAGTCATCTTCATGCGCGACAAGGTCGGGCAGACCTTCAGCGGGATCATCACCGGCGTCGCGCCGTTCGGGCTCTTCGTCGAGCTCGATGAGATTTTCGTCCAGGGGATGGTCCCGGTGGCCACGATCGGCGGCGATTTCTGGGTCTACCGCGAGCGCGAGCACCGCCTCCGCGGCGACGCCAAGAACCGCGAGCTCCGCCTCGGCGATCACGTCTCCGTCGAGGTGAAGTCGATCGACGAGGACCGGCACCAGATCGAGTTCCGCCTTCTCGAGGTCGCTGGAACCCCGATTGCACGGCGGGATCGCGATGCCTGAGAAGAACGACGTGGCCGGCCGCATCCGGGAGGTGGTCGACCAGCGCGTAGCGCTCGAGACGAAGTTACAAAACGAGACCGGCGAGCTGTCCGAGGTCAAGCTGGCGTCGTACGACGCGCGCTACGGCGCGCTGCAGAAGCAGCTGGCGGCGCTGTTCCGCGACACCGTCGACGATACCCAACGCATCACGGTGATGCTGGAGCTGATGCGCATCCTGGAGAACCGCCTCGTCTATCTGCACAACTTCATCGTCGACCCGACCTCGGACAACCGCGTGCTCGCCCAGCTGGTGACGAAGTTCATCGACCAGCTCGCCGCCGACAACAGCACGGTCCTGACCAAGCTCGAGGGGACGTACTTCCGCGCCGTGGCCGCGCTCTACGCCGGCGACCTCGGCGCGGCGCGCGACGGCTTCCGCGAGGCTTGCGCCTCCGAGGAGTCGGACGAGGCCAACGACATCAAGTACAAGTCCTACGTCATCCTCGGCAATCTCTCGCACGAGGAGCGCGACTACGCCCGCGCCCGCGAGCTGCACGATTCGTCGCTGCGCTACTCGCAGCACCCGAACGTGACCGCCCAGGCGCTGGCCCTGAAGGCGCTGAACTCGTACGCGCTGCGCGCCTTCGACGAGGCCCTGCACCTCTTCCGCGAAGCGCTGGCGCTCTTCCAGCCGGACGCGCCGTTCTACAACTCCTACTTCCACCGCAACGCCCTGCTGTTCTGCGGCGCCATCTATTTCGACCGCCACGAGCTCGCCGACGCCGAGCGCTACTACCGCCAGGTGCTCGACAGCGTGGAGCAGAACTCCTACGACTTCTTCGACGCCCTCACGCACCTCGGCCGCATCTATTTCGGCCAGGAACGCTTCGACGACGCCGCGGCCGCGTTCGAGCGCGCCATCCAGACGCACCGCTTCAGCGAGAACGAGTACCTCGTCGACACCTGGTTCTGGATCGCGCGCTGCCACCTCAAGCGCGATGATCCCGCCGAGGCCCGCAAGTACCTGGAGAAAATCGCCGCCACCGACGTGCGCTACGAGAAGAAGCCGCAGGCGATCGAATTGCTGCAAAAGATCGCCTGAGGTAGGGATTTCCGCCGCTCGCGACACTCTATGAATCAGGAGGGAGATTCATGTCCGTCGCCGGCGCCGATTGTTCGCTTCCCATCACCCAGGCTCTCATCAACCTCGCCCAAAAGACGCTCGGGGCCGCGCCCGTCGTGTGGGGACGCTACTTCAACGGATTCCATACGACGTCCGCGGAGTACGTGCCCGACAAGGAGGCGGCGCTGTTCCGCGCCGCGAACCTGAAGCTGGTCCCGGTCGCGCAGCAGACGCCGAAGGTGGGGATGGACGCCGCCACCGGCGCGGCCAACGCGAAGATGAACGTGCAGAAGTTCATCCAGCGCATCGGCGCCGACCGCCTCGCCGCCGCCGGCACGGAGTTCCTGATGTTCCTCGACGTCGAGGACGACGCGTCGACGAACAGCCCGGCCATGAGCGCCGATTACTACACCGGCTGGGCGAACGCGCTCGTCTCCGAGAGCCGGAACCAGAGCGGCAACAAATTCACGATCGTCCCCGGCGTCTACGCGCCGCGCCGCTCCGACGATACCTGGAACGCGCTGAAGGAAGCGGAGGCGAACGGCGCCGAGCCGTGCCGCGCGGTCTGGATCACGCGAAGCCACACCGACGCCTGCAACAAGCCGGTGCCGGACTGGGACGCCGAGACTGCGTTCCGCACGCCGGCCGTGGCGCTGTCGTGCCCGATCGTCTGCTGGCAGTTCGCCCTCGATTGCCCCGACGGCAACGGCGTCGATCTCGATCTCATCACCGCGGACGACGACGATCAGAAGTTTGTGCTCGACCGGCTGGTGGTGCCGTAAGTCGTCAGCGCGTCGCGAAGTTCCCGGAACAGCTCCGCCAGCTCCTCGGGCCGGTAATGCGCGTTGAGGCCGCTCGGATTCGGCAGGACCCAGATCCGCGTCGCGCCGATGGTCTCCTCCTGCGGTCCGAGCTTCGCCCGCGGCCGGGCGAAGGCGGTGCGGTAGGCCTGGATGCCGACGACGGCCAGCCATCGCGGCGCGAAGCGGCGTACTTTCTCTTCGAGCACGCGCGCGCCGGCCAGGAGCTCCGCGGCCGTGAGCTCGTCCGCCGCCGCGGTGGCGCGCGCGACGAGGTTCGTGATGCCGCAGCCGAGCGTCAGGAGCTCGCCCTGCTCCGACGGATCGAAGAGCCGCGGCGTGAAGCCGGCCCGGTGCAGCACCGGCCAGAAACGATTGCCCGGCCGGCCGAAGTGGTGCCCGACCGCGGCGGTGTAGAGCCCCGGATTGATGCCGCAGAAGAGGACGTCGAGGGCGGGCGCGATGACGTCCGGGAGCGTCTTCCCCGCCGCCGCGGCGATCTCCTCCTTCGTCGGCTTCACGGTCCGGGCCGCACGAGCACGACGTCGCCGTAGCGGGGCATGAACGGTTTCAGCCAGATCTCCGGCCGCTTCGTCCCTTTCTTCCACTCCACAGTGATCGGCTGGTTCGTGAAGCCGATCTCGTTCGCGCCGAGCATCACGCGCCCTTCGACCGGCTTGCCGTTGATCGAGTCCTTCGCCGTGACGGTGATCTCGTTCCTGCCGGGATGGATCTCCGCCGGTGTCATCTCCACGACGGCCTTCGGGACCGGCACGTCGAGGCGGAACGTCGTCGTCGGATAGCCCGCGGCGGTGACGGTGACGAGCGGCGCGATCGCGTCGGTGTGTCCTTCCTTGTTCGGCACGCGGATGTATTTGAAGCAGTCGTGCTTCAGCGGTTCAGGCGCCTTGCACGGCGGGATCGCCATCGCGTAATACGTCGCGGCGTTGCCGGCCGGATTGGCGGGGTCGTAGATGATCTGGTCCTCGAAGGCGAGGTTCGCGAGCACCGGCACATGCATGTCCGGATCGAGGGCGTAGAACGTCACGTAGCCGCTGTACTCGTAAGGGAGCGACGCCGGCGACATCCAGATCTGGAGCGGCTTCGCGTGCGTCGCCGGCGGCTGCGCCTTTGCGCAGGCCTGGGCCTCTTTCCAGGGGTTGATGGCCTTCGTGTCGATGCCGATCAGGTAGGTCTCGATGTACATCGAGCACTGCTCGAAGTCCTTGGCGTTCTTCTCTTTCGGGAAGAGCTTCGGGCAGACGACGTCCCGCGTCTCGAGGGACAGGACGTCGTCGCAGAACATGTAGCTGCTGAGCGGGTGGGCCATGCAGGTGGCGTGCTTGGCGCAGAGCGGCGCGATGGCGGCCTTGATCTCCGGGGCGTGCTTCGCCTCCCACAGAGGGTCGAGGTGGAGGCCCAGGAACTTGTCGGCCGCCGATTGCATCTCGGCATCGGTGAAGCTGATGCAGGAGACTTTCGGCGCGCAGGGGCTCGGCGTGTAGTCGGAGGGGAAGATCTCGCGCGGCTTGTCCTCGGCGCGCAGAGGGACGGCCAGCAGAAGAAGAACGACAAAGAGTCGACGCATGCGGCGAGTATACGAACGTCAGTGGAAGCGCGTTACGACGAAGGCGATGTCGTCGCGGAACTCGTCGGTGGAGGGGAAGCCGGCCACGTCGGCGTAGATGGAGTCGTAGAGGGTGCCGATGTCGGCGTCGGCCATGGTTTCCAGGATGGCCGCGACGCGATCGATGGAGTAGAACTCGCCGGCGGCCGTGCGCCGGTCGGTGAGCCCGTCGGTGTAGACGAAGAGGGTGTCGCCGGGCGCGACGGTGGTGCAGCGCTCCTCGAAGACCATCTGGGGCATGGCCCCCAGGAGGTGGCTCGGCTCCTCGGTGAGCATGGCCCGGCCGGTCTCGCGCCGGAAAAGCAGGAAGGGTGGATGTGCGGCATTGGCGTAGCGGAGGGTGCCGTCCGGCCCGACCCGGAAGAGCTGGGCGGTGGCGAACTGGGTCGGCAGGCTGACGCTGAAGAGGAAGTCGTTGAGCCGCGACATGAAGCCCGACAACGGCGTCCCGGCGTCGGCCTCGGTGTGGATGTAGCTCTTCAGCAGGGCCACGAGGATGGCCGCCGGCAGGCCGTGGCCCGAGACGTCGGCGACGAAGAGGTAGAGCAGGTCGTCCTGCAGGAAGTAGTCGTAGAAGTCGCCGGAGAGCGTCTCGCTCGGCATGTAGGCGGAGCGCACTTCCAGACGCGGCGCGCAGAGGGCGCGCTCGGGCATGAGGGCCTCCTGCACCCGCCGGGCGATCTGCAGGTCGCGCGTGATCTGCTGGTTCAGCTTGCGCAGCTGGTCCTGATAGGCCTTGACGCGGAGCAGAGCCCGGAGCCGCGCCAGGAGGATCTCGAGGTCGGAGCCCTTGGTGACGAAGTCGTCGGCGCCGGCGCCGAGGCCCTCGACGACGAACTGCGCGGAGTCGGCCCCGGTCAGGAGGAGGACGGGAATGGTCTGCAGCGCCGGATCGGCCTTGATCCGCCGCGTGACCTCGAAGCCGTCCATGCCCGGCATGCGGTAGTCGACGACGAAGGCGTCTGGGATGATGTTCTGGGCAACAGCCAGTCCCTCGGCCCCGGAAGTCGCTGCGGAGACGACGAACCCCCGCCGCTCCAGAAAGCGCCGCGTGACCTGCACGTCGTTGGCGTTGTCGTCGATGACGACGACCCGTTGCGGTGTGCCCATCGGATTTGCGGATGGAGAATGCAGAAATCCGACCAGTTCGCTAGGAGGGCGGGAGGAGGGCGCGGACCTCGGCGAGGAGGAGGGGAAGCTTATTGACGACAGCCCCCCACACACGATCATCGTCGACGAGCGAATATGCGTGCACGAGAATATGGCGGAAGGCGACGATCTCCCGAGCCTGGGTGATTTTTTTGCGCAGCGCCGGCTCCTGCTGCAACGCGTTGTTGAGCGCTTCACCCACGGTGATCATCTGCCGTTCAACCGCCATTCGAAGCATGAGGGACCGCTCGTATTCTTCGAACGAAGCGCCGGCCATGAAATGCTGAGCGGTTTCGCCTGCCTCGAGAATGTCGCGCAGAAGCTTCGCGACTTCAGGCCGCATACAAATCGCGTTGCGTCAGTTCCAGGACTTGACGGAAATAGGGGTTCCTGACCGCCTTCCATTCGACGAGATCGACATTCCGCCCCAGGAGATCTTCGAACGCGAACTTCAGACCGAAATAGGCGTTCCAGCCCTCCACGCCGAACACGTCGTCGTCAAACTCCACCACAAAATCCAAGTCGCTCTTCTCCGGATCGAACGTCCCCTTCACCGCCGACCCGAAGATGGCCAGCCTCTTCACCCGATACTTCTCGCACAGCGCCCGCACCTCGGCGAGATGCTCGGTGACGATCTCCGGTAGCGCCTCCATGCTCGTCATTGTACCCTTCGCCTCCGCATGAAACTGATCGTCGGCCTCGGCAATCCGGGCGAAGACTACGCGCGGTCGCGGCACAACGTCGGGTGGGTGGTGGCGGACGCGTTCGCGAAGAAATTTCGCATCGACCTCGAGCGCCACGAGAAGGACTGCATGACCGGCGAGGGGCGGGTGGCGGGGGGGGCGGTCAAGGTCGCCAGGCCGCTCACGTACATGAACCTTTCCGGCGACGCCGTGCGGCTCCTCGTCAACGCCTACCTCGACACCACCGACGATCTCATGGTCGTCTACGACGACATCGACCTCCCCCTCGGCAAGCTGCGAATCAGGCCCAGCGGCTCGGCCGGCACCCACAACGGCATGCGCTCCATCGTCGCTTCGCTTGCGACCGAGCGATTCCCGCGCTTACGATTCGGCGTGCGCGGTGCGAGCTACGGCGATGTCCGGCTGCGGGATTACGTCCTTGACGACTTCACCGACGAGGAGCTCGCGACCGTGCAGGGCAGCGTCGACCGTGCCGTCGACGCCCTCTTCCTCTTCGCCCGCGGCGACCTTCGCCGGGCCATGAACGAATTCAACAAAGATCCTGAACCCGAGACCCCATGACCGCCATCCACACCTTAGGAGAGCTCCGCGCCTCCGGCTATCCCATCCGCTCCGTCAAAGACGAGATGCGCGAGAACCTCCTCGCCACGATCGCCAGGCGCGAGACCACCTTCCCCGGCGTCCACGGCTATGAGCGCACCGTCATCCCGGCCATCCACAACGCCATCCTCTCCAAACACGACATCATCCTCCTCGGTTTGCGCGGGCAGGCCAAGACGCGAATCCTCCGCTCGCTTACCACGCTCCTCGACGAGCGCATCCCCATCGTCGAGGGCTGCGAGATCAACGACTCGCCCCTGCAGCCGACGTGCAAGCGATGCCGGCGCCTGGCCGCGGAGAAGGGCGACGACCTGCCGGTGGCGTGGATGCACCGCGACGACCGCTACCGCGAAAAGCTCGCCACCCCCGACGTCACCGTGGCCGACCTCGTCGGCGACATCGATCCGATCAAGGCCGCCAACCAGCGCCTCACCTACGCCGACGAGGAAGTCATCCACTACGGCATCATCCCGCGCACGAACCGCGGCATCTTCGCTATCAACGAGCTCCCCGACCTCGCCCCGCGCATCCAGGTGGCCCTGCTGAACATCCTCGAGGAGCGCGACCTGCAGATCCGCGGCTTCCCGGTGCGCATCCCCATGGACGTCGTCCTCGTCTTCAGCGCCAACCCGGAGGACTACACCAGCCGCGGCAACATCATCACCCCGCTCAAGGACCGCATCGACTCGCAGATCCTCACGCATTACCCGCAGAAGGTCGAGACGGCCATGCAGATCACGCAGCAGGAGGCGTGGACGCGGCGTGCGGCCAAGGTGAAGATCGAGATCCCCGACTACGTGCGCCAGCTCGTCGAGCAGGTCGCGTTCGTGGCCCGCGACTCCGAGCTCGTCGACCAGTCCAGCGGTGTCTCCGCGCGCCTGACCATCTCCGCGCTCGAGCTGCTGCACTCGAACCTCGAGCGGCGCGCGGCGATCACCGGCGAGACCACGATCTTCCCGCGCCTCGCCGATCTGGCCATGCTTTTGCCCGCGATCACCGGCAAAGTCGAGATGGTCTACGAGGGCGAGCAGCAGGGCGCCGAGGTCGTGGCCCGGAAGCTCATCGGCATCGCCGTGGCGAAGCTCTTCGAGTCGAAGTTCCCGGCCGTCGAGCGCGCCGGCGCGGCCACGCGCGAGCGCCGGAACTACGCCGACATCGACCACGACGACCTCGACGACATGTTCGCCGGCCGCCGCGTGCGCAAGCCCACCCCGCCGCCGCAGCGCGAGGAGAAGCCGGCCTCGAAGAGCGATCCAAACTACGACGGCATCCTGGCCTGGTTCGTCGACGGCAACAAAATCACGCTCTCCGACGAGCAGCCTTTCGCCGAATTCTTCGCCGAGCTCAAGCGCGTGCCGCGCCTGGCCGAGACCGCGCAGAAGTACGCGCAGCCGCGCGGCGACTTCGAGCTGGCCTTCTGGATGGAGATGGTGCTCGAGGGCTTGCACCAGGCCCTGCGCCTGGCGCGCGAGGACCTCGACTCCACGATCACGTTCCACGAGCTGATGAAGTTCAACGTGCTGAGGACGGTCAAATGAGGATCAACACCGAAATTCCCACCGACCTCTCCCGGCAGATCGACCGCATCATCCGCGACGGCTGGTTCCCCGATCAGGAGGCGGTCGTCCGCGAGGCCCTCCAGCAGTTCGTCGACGCCAAGTCGTTCCTCGGCGACTCGCCGCGCATGCTCCACCGCTTCGCCGCCGACGCCCTCAACGAGTCGAAGCCCGAGGTCGCGTTGAAGTTCGTCAACCGCGCCCTCTCCCTCATGGCCAACCAGCGCGTCACCGACTTCACGCTCTACCAGAGCCTCGTCGAGCTGCGCGTGCAGATCCTCCTCATCCTCGGCCGCGAGCCCGAGGCCATGGTCGCGCTCGAGGAAGCGCGCGAGATGCTCCCCAACAACCCCGCCATCGCCAAGTGGATCGAGCGCCTGACCCGCGGACGCGCCTAGATGCGCCATCGTTACTCCTGGCTCGATCCCGATCTCATCCGGCAGCTCCTCGCCGAGATGGGCCTGCGCCGTCTCTTCAATCACCTGCTGCTGCAGAGCGGCGGCGACGTCGAGGAGGCCATGCAGATGATGCGCATGCTGCAGGAGCGCGGCTTCATCGATCCGAGCATCGACCTCGAGGCCTTCTTCGCCCGGCTCACCGAGGAGAACATGATCCAGCAGGACGCCAACGGCAACCTCGTCCTGGCCTCCGGCGGCGAGCGCCAGATCCGCCGCGACGCGCTCGACGAGATCTTCGGCGGCCTGCAGAAGTCCGCGGCCGGCTTCCACTCCGTCCAGAACGCCGGGCAGGGGAGCGAGCGCCTGACGGAGACGCGGCCGTACCAGTTCGGCGACGACCCGATGTCGATCGACTCCATCCGCTCGCTGCAGAACGCCATGAAGCACAGCGATCCCGACGAGGCCATCCTCATGACCGAGGAGGACCTCGAAGTCTTCGAGACCGAGCACAACTCCAGCTGCGCGACCGTCGTCATGATCGACATCTCCCACTCCATGGTCCTCTACGGCGAGGACCGCATCACGCCGGCGAAGAAGGTCGCCCTGGCGCTGACGGAGCTTGTGCTGACGAAGTATCCGAAAGACTCGATCGACGTCGTGCTCTTCGGCGATGAGGCCACCGAGGTGCCGATCTCGGAGATCGCGTACGTGAAGGTCGGGCCGTTCCACACGAACACGAAGGCGGGGCTCGAGCTCGCGCAGCGCATTCTGCGGCGGCGCAAGCACAACAACAAACAGATTTTCATGATCACCGACGGGAAGCCGTCCGCGCTGACGGAGGGAGGGCGGCTCTACACGAACTCCTTCGGCCTGGACATGAAGATCGTGAACCGCACGCTCGAGGAGGCCGACCGCTGCCGCCGCGCCGGGATCCCGATCACGACGTTCATGCTGGCCACGGACCCGCTGCTGGTGAACTTCGTCGAGCAGCTTTCGAAGATCAACCGCGGCCGGGCCTTCTACTCCTCGCCCGACCGGCTGGGCGAGTACATCCTGGCCGACTACATCCGCAACCGGCGGAAGTTTGTGCACTGAAGAGCGGTTCAAAGCGCACGATGCGCAAGTTATTTGCCGTCGTCCTCCTGGTTGCCTTCCCCCTCTCCGCCAACGAGATCTCCGTCCACACGCTGCAGTCGGGCACGCAGTTCGGGCCGATGCCGCTCTTCGACCACGGCCTGCACGGCGAGGGGCAGATCATCGCCGTCCTCGACACCGGCCTCGATTGGGACAACTGCTACTTTGCCGAGGCTGACGGATCGGCGCCGCCGTACAACCTGCGCGTGACCGACACGAACGTCGACCTGACGCGGCGCAAGGTCATCGCCTACGACTTCCTCTACTCCTGCGCCGCGTTCCCGGCCGCGAGCGGCTGCGACGATCCGTCGAATCCGAAGGCGTTCGACAACCAGGGGCACGGCACGCACGCGGCGGCGTCGGCGGTGGCGGACCGCGGCACGCCGATCGCGCACGACTACGGCGACGCCATCGCCACCGGCGCGAAGCTGATCGTGCAGGACGCCGGCTACGTCGGCGGCGACAACTGCTCGCAGCGGCCGGGCATCGGCTGTCCGGTCAACCTCGCGCCGATCCTGGCGCAGGCGTACGCGCAGGGGGCGCGCATCCACTCGAACTCGTGGGGCGACTCGCAGGGCAACGCCTTCGCGCCGGCGACGGCGAACTACTCGCAGTCGGCGCGCGACGTCGACGCCTTCGTCTACGCGCATCCCGGCATGCTCGTCGTCTTCAACACCGGCAACTACGGCAACAACAGCGCGCCGCCGCCGAGCACGCTCTCCGCGCCCGGCTGCGCGAAGAACACGCTGCAGGTGGGCGGCACGCGCACGCCGCGGCGCAACGACGACGACGTGATCGCGCTCTTCTCGCTGATCGGGCCGACGCGCGACGGGCGGATCAAGCCCGACGTCGTCGGGCCGGCCGAGGTCGCGGCGGGCGACAGCGATCTGGACGTCGGCACGCACAACTGCAACCTCAGCTTGCAGCCGGGGACGTCGTGGGCCTCGCCGACGATCGCCGGCGCCGCGGCGCTCGTACGGCAGTACTACACCGACGGCTTCTATCCGAGCGGCGTGGCCACGGCGGCGGATCGGATGACGCCGAGCGCCGCGCTGCTGAAGGCGACGATCATCGCCGCAGCGCGCCCGGTGCCGTACGCCGGCACGCCCGACGGCGGCTTCACGAACGCGGCGCCGGCGCCGAATTACCAGCAGGGCTTCGGCTTCCCGGTCCTCGGCGACGTGCTCTATTTCCCCGGCAACGCGGCGAAGCTGCGCGTCAGCGAGTCGTCGCTCGCGCAAGGCCAGACGACGGCGTCAACGTTCGCCGTGCACGCCGGCACGCCGCTGAAAGTCGTCCTCGTCTGGACCGATCCTCCCGGCACCGTGCGCGGCGTTTCCGATCCGACGCCGGAGCTCGTCAACGATCTCGATCTCCGCGTCACCGACGCCGCCGGGAACACGATCGTCGGCAACGACGCGCTGCATCCCGGCCAGGCCGACCGGCTGAACAACGTCGAAGTCGTGTCGATCGCGAATCCGGCTGCCGGCAATTACACGATCGCGGTCAACGCCGCGCGCCTCGGCAGCGGTCCGCGGCAGAGCTACGCGCTGGTGATCAGCGGCGACGTCGCCGACGCGGCGAAGGTGCGTCACCGCGCTGCGGCGCATTGACGCGGATACAATCCGCCGACCATGCTGTCCCGTGAGTACCTTCGTGAACGCACCGACGATTACCGCACCGCCCTGAACAACCGCGGCACCTCGGTCGACCTCGAGCGCTTCCTCGAGCTCGACGCCGATCGCCGGCGCACGATCACGCAGGTCGAGGCCCTGAAGGCGCAGCGCAACGCCGCCTCGCAGGAGATCGCCCAGCTCAAGAAAAACAAGCAGGACGCGACCGCGCAGATCGAGGCCATGAAGCGCGTCGGCGACGAGATCAAGCAGCTCGACGAGCGCCTGGCCGCGGTCGAGGAGGAGCTGCGCAACCTCGAGCTCTACTTCCCCAATGTCCCCGACGCCACCGTGCCGGTCGGCCCCGACGACTCCGCGAATCGCGTCGAGCGCGTGTGGGGCACGAAGCCGCAATTCGATTTCGAGCCGAAGGCGCACTGGGACCTCGGCGAAGCGCTCGGCATCCTTGACTTCGAGCGGGCCGTGAAGATCACCGGCGCGCGCTTCACGGTGCTCAACGGCGCGGGCGCGCAACTCAGCCGGGCCATCATGAATTTCATGCTCGACGAGCACGGCAAGCGCGGCTACACCGAGGTCCTGACGCCGTTCATGGTCAACGCCGACTCGCTGCGCGGCACCGGGAACCTCCCGAAATTCGAGGCTGACCTCTTCAAGCTGACGGACCGCGACTATTACCTCATCCCCACCGCCGAGGTGCCGGTCACGAACTTGTACCGCGACGAAATCCTCGACGCGGCCACGCTGCCGCGCTGGTTCTGCTCCTACTCGCCCTGCTTTCGCAGCGAGGCCGGCGCGGCGGGGAAGGACACGCGCGGGCTCATCCGCCAGCATCAGTTCGAGAAAGTGGAGTTGGTGAAGTTCGTCATGCCGGACCGCTCGTGGGACGAGCTCGAGTCGCTGACGCGGCACGCCGCGGCGATCCTCGAGGCCCTCAATCTCCACCACCGCATCGTCACGCTCTCCACCGGCGACATGGGCTTCACCTCGGCCAAGACGTACGACATCGAGGTCTGGCTGCCGGGGCAGAACCTCTTCCGCGAGATCTCCTCGTGCTCGAACTTCCTCGACTTCCAGGCCCGGCGCGCGAACATCCGCTACCGCTCCGCGGAGAAGAAGACCGGCTTCCTGCACACGCTCAACGGCTCCGCCCTGGCCATCGGGCGGACGCTCATCGCCATCATGGAGAACTACCAGCAGGCCGACGGCTCGATCGCCGTCCCCGAGCCGCTGCGGAAGTACATGAACGGCCAGGCGCGTATCATGAGGCATGGCTAAGCCGACAATCTTTATCCCCGGATTTCCTGCCAGCACGCTGCGCGACGCGACGACGAAGGAGCAGCTCTTTCCGCCGACATCGCTCGGCGCCGACATCCCGGCGATCCTGGCGAAGCTGATCAAGATCCCGGGCGTCGAGGCCGGGCCGCCGATCCTCGACACGATCCCGTTCTTCGCGCCGGCGGCGTCGACGCTCTACGCGATCCTCGCCGGCCACGGGATCTCCGAAGCGAACGGCAATTTCATCCCGATCGGGTGGGACTGGCGCCAGAGCGTCGCCTCGGACGACACGGTCGGGCGCATCAAGACGGCGGTCGACACGCTCACGCCAAAGGGGAAGATCGTCGCCGTCATCCACTCCACCGGCGGCCTCGTCTTCCGCGCCTTCCTGCAGAAGAATCCCGACTACATCGATCGCTTCGAGCAGGTGCTGGCCTTCGCCATCCCCTGGCTCGGCACGCTCGAAGCGCTGCACGCGGTCGACAAAGGAACGCCGATCAAGATCGTGTTCAAAACCATTCTGAGCACGGAGCAGTCGCTGGAGCTGCTCACGCGCTGCCAGGCGGCGTACGACCTTTTCCCTTCCGATCCGCCGACGAGCCTCTACACCCTGAACGGAAATCCGTCGTCGCCGCTCATCGACCGGAGCTGGCTCGATCCGAACCGGCCGTACATGCCCGGCCATTGCGACGATGCCTATCCGCAGACGAACGCGTTCCCCACGCTGCCGGTGACGAACATCTGCGGCTGGGGCGGCCCGACCTGGCCGCAATGCGACAGCGACGGCAACGGCAATCTAACGTTCGGGAATCCGATCAACGAGCCCGGCGACGGCACGGTGCAGTTCGTCTCCGCGTCGTCGCTGCAGGGCGGCAACGTGCGCTCGATGTTTTTGCCGATCGGCGCGTTCGTCGACTTCGCGACGCCGAAGGTTCACGGACAGATTTGGGATCCGCCAATCGTCGGTCAGCTCGTCAATGAAGTCTTCGACAACGCGGCGAAGAAGCCGTTCGTCACCGCCGCCGTCGACTCGAACGACTTCGTCAACCAGAATGCCACGCACCCGCGCGTCCGCGTCGCCGCGACCGCGGCCGACGGCTCGCCGCTGCCGAACGCGAAGGTGACGTTCGGCACCGGGCCGCTGGCGCAGACGGTCTCGCTCCAGGGGCAAAAGAAAATCGACCTCGACCTCGCGCGGGGCATCTTCGACCAGAAGCCGGCGCCGACCATCGCGCGCACCGTGGTCACGGTGTCATGGGACGGCGGTCAGCCGGTGAAGATCCCGATCGCGATCATGACGAGTTAAAGCACCGCTGAACAGCATGTGGCGCGGACTTCAGTCCGCGCGGGCGGGATGAATCCCGCCCCACATTTTTCTGCTTAGAGGTCCGGCTCCTCGCCCGTCAGTTGCCGGAAGGCCTCGATGTACTTCGCGCGCGTCTTCGCGACGACCTCGGGCGGCAGCTCAGGCGCGGGCGGCGTCTTGTTCCAGCCGGTCGACTCCAGCCAGTCGCGCACGAACTGCTTGTCGTACGACGGCGGGCTGCTGCCAGGGGCGTACTGGTCGGCGGGCCAGAAGCGCGACGAGTCGGGCGTGAGGGCCTCGTCGATCCAGACGATGTCGCCGCCGGCGAGGCCGAACTCGAACTTCGTGTCAGCGATGATGATGCCACGCGTCCGCGCGTACTCCGCGGCCTGGGCGTAGATCGCCAGCGTCTTCGCGCGCAGCTCGCGGGCGAGGTCGTCGCCGACGATCGCGCTCATCCGCTCGAAGGAGATGTTCTCGTCGTGGCCGGTCTCCTCCTTCGTTGCCGGCGTGAAGATCGGCTCGCGCAGCTTGCTGCCGTTGACGAGCCCCGCTTCGAGCGGAATCCCGCACACCGTGCCGCTCTGCTGGTACTCCTTCAATCCCGATCCGGTGAGGTAGCCGCGCGCGACGCATTCGACCGGCACGACGCGGCACTTCTTCACGATCACGGCGCGCCCGCGCAGGTCGGGATGCGCGCGCACCTCGGACGGGAAATCGCCGAAGCCGGTCTCGATCAGATGATTGGGGATGTCGGGGAAGCGCCGGAACCAGAAATTCGAGATCTGCGTGAGGATCTTTCCCTTGTCCGGGATGCCGGGCGAGAGGACGACGTCGAAGGCGGAGATGCGGTCGGTGGCGATGAAAAGAAAGGACTCGCCGAGGTCGTACACGTCGCGTACTTTTCCTCGGCGAGCCAGCGGGAAGGGGAGCGAGGTCTCGAGAATCGCGGCCGTCATGGCGCGCGATTGTAAGCCTTCGTCCTCAGCGCCACGACGCCCATGTCCTTGGCGTTCTCGCGCACGGCGCGGGCGTCGGCGATGGTGATCTTGCGGCCGATGGCCGTCGTATTCACGGCCGCGGCCGCCTGCTTCCCGAACAGCGCCTTCGGCGTGGCCAGCAGCGTCGGCGAGAAGTACGTCGGATCGCCGGAGAGCTGATCGATGACGGAGACGTACGGGAAGACCACGGCCTGCTGCGACGGATCGTCGAGGAAGAACTCTACCGCGCCGCGGTCGACCTGCACCGGCAGCCCGTCCTGGATGTGGCCGAGGGGCGGGATGTCGAAGGGCGCCTTGTTGAGGATCGTGTTGCCGTCGATGTCGTAGACACTGACCTGCAGGCGCACGTTGTGCCGGCCGAGGTTCACCGCGCCGACGTTCGCGCGCCAACCCTGCTTCGACAGATTGCGGATGCCGTGGGCGATGGCGGTGATGCCGTCGAACTGGAAGTCCATCAGTCCTGCCCAGACCCCGGGGATGGTCTGCCCGTACGTGCCGGTGGCCGAGTTGTTGAAGGTGTCGCTCGTGACGAGGAATGCCCGGGCGATGACGGAGTCCTCGATGCCGGGGTTGTCCTCGGGGAAGGTGGCCACGAGCAGCGCGCCGGTGCCGCCGAGGTTGAAGAGATCCTTGAGGATGTTGTCGGAGAAGGCCACGGCATTCGCGGGGACGTCGAACTTCGCCTCGAGCCCCTGGCCGCCGCCGGTCGGGACCAAGACGACGTCGACGCGCAGCGCGTAGCTCTGCGGGTTGAAGACGCTGAACTGCGTCATCCAGCGCGTGCCGAAGGCGCCCGGCACGTTGCCCGCCGCGGGAATGACGTAGGTGTCATTCAGCTGCGCGGCGAGCGGAAGAGCAAAGAGAGCGAGGAGAACGGCGAAAATGTACCTGGAAGCTTTCACGATGAAAACCTTTCCGGGTACCGGCAACGATCGGAACGGCACGTCCCTCACGTGCATTCCCGAACCTCAGCGCTTCTCGATTGGCACGACGTCCCTCCGCCGCGCGCCCGTGAAAACCTGCCGCGGCCGGGCGATCTTCTGATCGGCATCGAGCAGCATTTCCTGCCACTGCGAGAGCCAGCCGGAGACGCGCGGGATGGCGAAGAGCACCGGGAACATGTCCACCGGGAACTTCAGAGCCTGGTAGATCAGGCCGGAGTAGAAGTCGACGTTCGGATAGAGCTTGCGTTTGACGAAGTACTCGTCCTCGAGGGCGATGCGCTCGAGCTCGAGGGCGATGTCGAGCAGCGGGCTCTTTCCCGTCACCTCGAAGACTTCCTCGGCCGTCCTCTTGATGATGCGGGCGCGCGGGTCGTAATTCTTGTAGACGCGGTGGCCGAAGCCCATCAGCCGCCCCCCTTCGCCCGACTTCACCTTCTTGATGAACTCCGGGACGTGGTCGACCGAGCCGATCTCCGCGAGCATGCGCAGCACGGCCTCGTTCGCGCCGCCGTGCAGCGGGCCGTACAGCGCCGCCGCCGCCGCGGCCACCGCGGAGTAGGGCTCGACGTGCGAGCTGCCGACGGCGCGCATGGCGTTCGTCGAGCAGTTCTGCTCGTGATCGGCGTGGAGGATGAACAGCACGTCGACGGCGCGCTCCAGCGCCGGATGCGGCGTGTACTTCACCTCCGTCGTCTTGAACATCATGTTCAGGAAGTTGCCGGGATAGGAGAGGTCGTTGTCCGGATACGCGTACGGCATCCCAACCATGTGCCGGTAGCCGAAGGCGGAGATGGTGATCATCTTGGCCACGATGCGGTAGATCTGCTTCTGCCGGCACTCGGCGTCGAAGATGTTCTTGGCCTCCGGGTAGAACGTACCCAGCGCGGCGATGGTCGAGATCAGCTTCCCCATCGGGTGGGCGTTGTAGCGGAACGAGTCGAGCAGCCCCTTGAGGTTCTCGTTGATGATCGTGTGGTAGGTGATGTTGTGCGTCCACTCCTCGAGCTGCGTCTTGTCCGGGAGCTCGCCGTTGAGCAGGAGGTACGCGACTTCGAGATACGTGGCCTTCTCCGCTAGCTGCTCGATTGGATAGCCGCGGTACTCGAGGATGCCTTTGTCGCCGTCGATGTAAGTGATCGAGCTACGACACGACGCCGTGTTCATGAAGGCCGGGTCGTAGGTCATGAGCCCGAAGTCGTCGCCGCCGGTTTTGATCTGGCGCAGATCGAGGGCCTTGATCGTCCCGTCGTTGATCGGGATGTCGTACGTCTTGCCCGTGCGATTGTCGGTGATGGACAGCGTGTCAGCCATGGCGGCGAAGTGTAGCGCACGAGGGGCGCACGCCGTGCGCCCCTACCACTACAACCGGCCGCCGTCCGCGGCCCATGTCTCGAGCATCGGCGTGGTGACGGACTTCGGGCGCTCGATGGCGTAGCCGAGGCCGCGGTCCCAGGTGATGTTGGCCATGCAGCCGAGGGCGCGGCCGACGCCGAAGAGAACGGTGTAGAAGTCCCACTCCGTGACGCCGTAGTACCACTGGATCACGCCCGACTGCGCGTCGACGTTCGGCCACGGGTTCTTGGCGTGCCCGTGCTCCTGCAGCACGCCCGGCGCGACCTCGAAGATCATCGAGACGAGCTTGAACAGCTTGTCGTCCTTCAGCCCCGGCGTCTTCAGGCAAAACTCGCGCTGGGCCATGTAGCGCGGATCGGTCTTGCGCAGCACGGCGTGGCCGTAGCCGGGGACGACGTGGCCGGAGTTAAGCGTGTCCCACAGCGCCTTCGTGACCAGCTCTTTCGTCGGCTCGACGTCGCGGCAGTACTTGTCCTGGAACTTGAGCGTCCAGTCGAGCACCTCCTGGTTGGCCAGGCCATGCAGCGGTCCGGCCAGTCCGTTGAGGCCGGCGGAGTAGGCGTAGTACGGGTCGGAGAGCGCGGAGTGCACCAGGTGCGTCGTGTGCGCGGAGACGTTGCCCGACTCGTGGTCGGAGTGGAGGATGAAGTACATCCGGGCCACGTCCTGATACGCCTTCGACTGCCCGATCATCTTCGCGAAGTTGGCGCCCATGTCGAGCTTCGGATCGATGGCGATCTGCTTGTCGCCGCGGTATTTCAGGTTGTAGATGAACGCGGCCACGATCGGGATGCGGGCCACGAGGTCGTAGGCGTCCTCGTACAAGAACTCCCAGGCGTTGTTCTTGTTGTACCCGGCCTCGTGGTAGGCCTTGGCGAACTTCGAGTCCTTCTGCAGCGTCAGGATGCCGATGGAGAGCATCGTCATCGGATGCGTGTCGCGCGGCAGAGCGCGGAGCGCGTCGAAGACGTACTGCGGGACGACCTGGCGGACTTTCCACTCGGCCACGACTTCGTCGACCTGGGCCTGCGTGGGGATGTCGCCGGTGAGGAGGAAATACCAGAACGATTCGACAGTGGGGTAGTCGGAGCCGGGCGCCTTCGGCAGGGCTTCGAAGGTCTCCGGAATGGTCTTGCCGCGGAAGCGGATCCCCTCCTGCGGATCGAGATAGGAGATGTCGGTGACGAGGCAGCGGACGTCGCGCGCGCCGCCGATGCACTGGTCGATGGTGACCTGGTCGATGATGGTCTTGCCGAATTCCTTGACCAGGCGGGCGATTCGCGGTCGGTGCGCTTCGATTTTCTGCTTGAGCGTCTGCTTGAGCGTGGAGACCGTGGGCGCGGTCTTCGGCGGCTCCAGAACTGTGACTGACATGGCTTTCGGCCTCGCTTTCATTTGAAGGTATTCAGCGACCGCGGGGCTCTCGATCCGTGTGACCAGAATCACCCGTCGTATGGGGGCCAGCGCACGTCATTCGAGGTCGCCCGCGCGCGCCGCGGTGAGGGCCATGGCCACGATGCCCGCGGTCTCCGCGCGCAGCCGCCGCGGCCCGAGGCGGGCGAAGGCGCAGCCGTGCTCCCTGGCGGCCTGCAATTCGCCCTCGGACCAGCCGCCTTCGGGGCCGACGAAGAGCGTGGCTTCGCCGATCGCCGCCGGCGTCGACGGCTGGGTGTCGGCGTCGAAGACGATCTTGGCGCCGGCGCGGCGGACGACGACGTCGAAGGTCGCCGGCGCCTCGACTACGGGCACGCGCGCCCGTCCCGACTGCTTCACGGCCTCGAAGACGATCTTCTGCCACCGCTCGCCCTTGCCGCTGTATCGCTCCGGGCGCACTTCGATGCGCTCGGTGACGAGAGGGATGATCGAGCGCGCGCCGAGCTCGGTGGCCTTCTGCAGGACGAGCTCGAATTTGTCGAGGGCGATGACGGCCATGGCCAGATGCAGCGCCGCGCGCGGCTCGCGCTCGGCGTCGACGGCGCGCAGGAGCTCGACCGACGGCAGCTCGCGCGCGGCCGCGATCCATGCGCCGCCGCGCCCGTCGAAGACTTCGACTTCTTCCCCCTCGCGCACGCGCACGACGCGCGCGTGGCGGAGCTCGTCTCCTTCGAGCGCGACGACGGCGCCCGTGGCGAGCACATGCGGTACGAAGAATCGATGCCTCACCGGCCCACTCCTTGCTCATTCTGACCGCGGAGGTTTCTATGCGAAAGCTTTCCATTCTCGCGGCGCTGCTCTTCGTGGCTGCCTGCGGCTCCGGCACGCTCGCCAACCTCGGCGGCATCCTGGGGAGTCCCTCGCCGAGCACGCCGTCGACGGTGACCGGCAGCGTGAACTTCGTCGACACGACCGCCCAGCGCGTCGACCTGAACGTGAGCTACGTGAACAACCTGCGCGCCAGCCAGGGCAACGCGTCGATCTATTACGACTCGCACACGCAGGTGCTCTACGGTGGACGCAACTACAGCCCGACCGACCTCGAGCGCGGCGACCAGGTGTCGGTGAAGGGCTACAACGACAATGGGAAGTACGTGGCGGATACGATCGAGGTGACGAAGAACGTACGGCAGTAGCGGCCGAGGTATCCTCGGCGGGTGCAGAGGATTTATGTCGATACGTCGGTCTTCGGCGGATACTTCGATCCGGAGTTCGAGGTGCCGACCCGCCGGCTGTTCGAGATGTTCATTCGCGGAGAAGCGCGGATGGTGTTGTCGGAGTTCACAACTAGAGAGCTCAGCCGCGCGCCTGAGCGTGTTCGAAGGCTTCCGTTGCAGGTGCCGCCACTGTACCGCGAAGATCTCGGCTCCTCAGGTGAAGCCGAGGTGCTCGCAGCTCTCTACCTGAGCGAAGGCGTCATCAGAGCCAGTATGCACATCGATGCGCTTCATATTGCGACCGCGGTCGTCGCGCGCGTCGACATGCTCGTGAGCTGGAACTTCCGCGACATCGTCAACACCGCAAAAATCCGCGGCTACAACGTCATCAATGCGCGCCTCGGGTATCCTGTTTTTGGCGATTTGCTCGCCGGTGGAGATCGTCAGCCATGAAAACAGAAATTGAAGGCCCACCCGTAAAAGCAGTCGAGTTGATGCGCGAAATTCGCGACAAGATCAACAAGGAGATTGAAGGGAAATCGTTCGACGAGATCCAGCGGATGCTCCACGACGAGCTCGCCAAGTCCGAGCTCTGGCAGAAGCTCCAAGAGCAGAAGCAAACCCCTACCTCACAACACTGACCGGGAACGTCATCCGTCTCACCGGCGGGTTGACGTGGCCGATACGATCGAGGTGACGAAGAACGTACGGCAGTAGCGGCCGAGGTATCCTCGGCGGGTGCAGAGGATTTATGTCGATACGTCGGTGGTCGGAGGTACTTCGATCACGAGTTTCGCGAGCAGACGTGGCGGCTGTTCGAGGCGTTTCGCCGCGGTGAGGCGCGATTGGTTGTTTCTGACCTCTCGCTTCGCGAGCTCGAACCCGCGCCGCAGTTCGTGCGTGACCTGATCGACGAGCTCCCGAAGGAAGTGATCAACAGGACAACGGAATCGTTGGATCTCGCAACCCGCTATATCGAAGCGGGAGCAGTGGGCGAAGCGAGCCGCGCGGATGCGGAACACATTGCGCTGGCCACAGTCGCGAGAGTTGATGTGCTCGTGAGCTGGAATTTTCGTCACATCGTGAATCTGCCGAAGATTCGCCGCTACAATTCCGTTAATCAGGCGTGGGGGTATCAGGAACTGGAGATCCGAACGCCAATCGAGGTCACAGGCTTATGGTGAAGGACGACGACAACATCATCCCTGGCTTCCACGCCGTCGAATTCATGCGGCAGGCGCGCGAGAGACTGTCACGCGAGATGGAAGGCAAGTCTCCCGAAGAAATCCGGCGGATGCTCGATGAGACGCTGGCCAAGTGGAACCTGCCGAAAGAGCAGCCCGACCCGACCCCTACCTCACATTGACCCGAACGGGAGGTACGTGGCGGATACGATCGAGGTGACGCGGAACGTGCGGCAGTAGCGGCCGAAGTATCCTCGGCGGGTGCAGAGGCCCCCAGCGAGGTGATTTCGTATGGAAGTTGAAGGCCCTCCCGTCAAGGCAGTCGAGTTGATGCGCGAAATTCGCGACAAGATCAACAAAGAGATCGAAGGCATGTCTTTCGACGAGATTCGCCGCTACTTCGACGAGAAGCTCGCCAAGTCGGAGCTCTGGCAGAAGCTCCAAGAGCAGAAGCAGGACCCTACCTCATCACGTTGACCGGAAACGTCATCCGTCCCACCGGCGTGTTGTACGCCGCGTTGCCGCGGATCTCGTAGCGCGCGCGGTTGCCCTGGATCAGGTCGGCCACCTCGTGGAAGATCGCCTTCGCGTTGTCGTACGACACGTGCGTGCGCACGCGCACGTCGCCGAGGCCGCGGGCGGGGATCTGCACGCGGTCGTACGTCGTGCCGTTGGCGATGTTGTTGCCGTTCACCAGGAGGTTGAAATCGAACTGATCGAGGCGCAGGCCCACCGGGTTCGGGTTGTCCACTCCGACGGTCAGATCGAAATCCATCGAGGGCGGGATGGCCAGGTTCAGGTGCGGGTCGACGTTGCGGAGGCTGTACGTCGGATTCACGATATTCAGGTTCTGCAGCGTGCTGCAGCCCGAGAGCGAGAGCGTCACGGCGGCGAGGACGATGCACAAACCGGCGATCAGCGAAGCGAGCAGTAACGAGCGTTTGTTCACACGGCGAGAAAGTGCAAAGTGTGTGCTATGGTCTGGCCGTTGCAACCGATCCCGGCCTGAGGAGACTGCGTGGGGATATCGGCAATCATCGCCGCGTACAACGAAGAAAAGACCATCGCTGAGGTCCTCGAAGTCCTCACCGCGTGCGAGCTCGTCGATGAAATCATCGTCGTCAGTGACGGCTCCACCGACCGTACCGTCGAGATCGCCCGCGCCTTCGACCGCGTCACCACCATTGCTCTCCGCGAGAACCGCGGTAAGGGCTACGCCATGCGCATGGGCGTCGACTACGCCAGCCACGACCTCCTCTTTTTCGTCGACGGCGACATGTTCCACCTCACCCAGGAGCACATCAGCTCGCTCCTCGGCCCCGTCCTGCGCGACGAATGCGACATGAACATCGGCGTCCGCAACCGCGGGCCCATCAGCAACTTCATCCACCTGCAGATGAAATTCGGCCCCGTCCTCTCCGGCATCCGGGTCATGCGCCGCTTCGTTTGGGACACCGTGCCGGTGCGCTACCAGGAGCGCTTCAAGATCGAGGCGGCCCTGAACTTCTTCTGCTCCCGCGCCGGCTACCGGCAGCGCCAGACCATCATCTACAACCTCGGCCACCTCACCAAGGAGGACAAGCGCGGCCTCGCGCGCGGACTGAACGCGCGCTGGGAAATGTCGCGCGAAGTCTTCCTCCTCCACTGGGACCTCTACGTCTTCGAGACGTGGCGCTCCGACGTCGAAGCGGAGCCGGCCGTCGAATACGACCTCTTCGAGTAGTGCGCAGAACCACCGCCGCCGTTCTCGCGCTCACCCTCCTCACCACGTGCACGTGCGTCATCAACTGCGGCAGCCCGCCGCAGACCCTGGAGCGCAAAGTCGTCGTCAACGGCCACACCTTCAAGTACCGCGTCTGGCTGCCGGCGCACTACACGCGCCTGCGCCGCTGGCCGGTCATTCTTTTTCTGCACGGAAGCGGCGAGCGCGGCGACGACAACCTCCGCCAGCTCTCCCTCGGCCTCGGGCCGGCGCTGGAGCAGCACGGCGACCGCTACAAGGCCGTCGTCGTCTTCCCGCAGTGCCGTGACGGCGAGGAGTGGTACGGCGAGGAAGAGCAGCAGGCCCTGGCGGCGCTGGAGCAGAGCATCCGCGAGTTCCGCGGCGACCGCCGCCGCGTCTACCTCACCGGCGTGTCGATGGGCGGGGCGGGAGTCTGGTACATGGCCCGGCACCGGAAACTCTTCGCGGCCATCGTGCCGATCGCCGGCGAGGTCGTGCGCCAGCCGGACGATCCCTTCCCGAGCGATCCTCCGCCCGACATCGCCCGCATCGTCGGCGCGAAGGATCCGTACGCGACGCTGGCGCAGGCCATCGGACGCGAGCCCGTCTGGGTGTGGCACGGCTCGGCTGACGACGTCATCTCCGTCACCCAGTCGCGGCGCATGGTCGCGGCGCTCGAGCACGCCGGCGACCTCGTGCACTACACCGAGGTGCGCGGGGCGGGGCACGATGTGTGGGACATCGCGTATGGAAGCGCCGACCTCGCGCGCTGGATGCTCGCCCAGCGCTTGCGCTAATCGATGAAATCGCGCGCCGCGGGGCGGGCGGCGACGACGGGCTCGTCGTAGCTGCGGATCGACTCCAGCCGCTGCTCGATCGCGCGGCGCGCGCGCGCGAAGGCTTCCTCGTCGTGGCGGAGGTTGTAGGCGAAGTTCGCGCCGAAGAAGAGCGCGTTCAACTCGAACGCCAGCTGCGCCGGGTCGACGTCGGCATCGAGGTGACCTTCGTCTTTGGCCATGCGGATCGCGCGCTCCAGCGCGCCGAACCAGTCGTCCATCTGCCTGGCCACCGCGTCGCGCACCGGGCCGGGCCGGCCGTCGAACTCGAACGATGCCGCGGCGAAGAAGCAGCCGCCGGGGAAGACGCGGCGGCGGACATAGTCGAGCCACGAATGGCAGATCGCCACGAGGCGCGGATAGCCGCGCGGCGCCGACAGCGCAGGACGCACGACCTCATCGATGAAGCGCTGTCCGGCCGCTTCGATCGCGGCGAGCTGCAGATCCTCCTTCGAGCCGAAGTGGGCAAAGAGGCCGCTCTTCGACATCCGCAGCTCCTCGGCCAGCCGTCCGATCGTCAGCCCTTCGAGCCCTTCGACCGAGGCCAGGTCGACGGCGCGGTCGAGGATGCTGGCGCGGGTGCGCTGGCCTTTCATGCGACCGTGCGCTCGCCGCGGGCGTAGGGCGCGGTACCGTTCGGGCTCGAGCAGAGGAAGCCGTACGTACGGCCGGCGGCGTCGGCGCGCTCGACCCAGAGGTCGATGCGCATCGTGCCGGGGGCAGGGGCGCCGAGCTCTTCGAGCACCAGCTCGCGGCCGATGGGGAACGCGCCGCCGGAGCAGGCGCGGATGGCCTCGTCGACGTGCATGGCCACGTCGCCGAGGGCGGAGGCGAAGTAGACGAACTTGGGGTTGAAGTCGTCGTCGAAGGCGTTCATGCAGACAAAATAGAACGAACGTTCGTTTTTGTCAAGGGCTGCTACCGATACCGCAACCGCCTCGGCGGCGGATCGAAGTCAAACGACCCCAGCAGCAGCCACCGCCGCGCCTCACTCTCCCGACCGCGGCGGGCGATCAGCGGCGTCGTGTAGTGCCAGAACGGCAGCCGGTAGACCGCGATCCCGCTCCTCCCCGCCACCTCGTGGCTCCGCGACAAAAACCCGTGCTCCTCGTAGACGAGCAGCTGCGAGGCCACGGCCTCGTTCGAGAACATGATGTGGACGTCGACGAAGCCGTTCCGGACCTCCTCGTCCTCGGGGTGGTGGTCGTTGTGCGGGCCGCTGTAGTCGCCCGGCTCGTAGCAGATGACCTGACGTCCCCAGTGGTCGCGGCACAGCGGCTCGCCGACGACGGCCTCGGCGAAGCGGCGGAACGAGTCGGAGCTCAGCATCGGCCCGAGCCCGATCGCGTCCGCGGCCGCGAGCGCCAGCGAGCGGCGCGAGTTGAACGTGGCCGTGCGCACGCGCACCGTCTTCTGCAGCGAATCGGTGTAGTTCTTCCGCATCTTCGTCACCGCCTCGCGCGGAATCGGGTTGTGCATCCGCTTCAGCACCGGATACATCGCTTCGTCGAGGGCCTCGATGCAGCGGCGGGCCACGCCGTCGTCGATCACGTCTTCGAACAGCACGATCGGCGTGGCCCCGCGGCGGCGAAAGACGTCGAAGCCGCCCTTGCCGTCGAGGAGCTTCCGGCCGCGGCGGTTCAGGAGATCGGCAAAGTCCTCGGGAAACATGGATGGAATTGTAGCCGTGGCCGGGAATTTACTTGACTAATCAACTATTGAGCAGTAACGTAATGACCGCGATGCCCATCCTCAGGGAGATCAAGCAGACCCGCCCCTTCCCCTCCGCCACCCAGGAGGCGACCGTGGCCCTGCTGCGCACGGCCGACATGGTCAACCGCCTCGTCGATGCCGTCATCGAGCGCCACGGCATCACCGGACAGCAGTACAACGTCCTGCGCATCCTCCGCGGCGCCGGCCAGGCCGGGCTGCCGACGCTGGAGATCGCCGAGCGGATGATCGAGCAGACGCCCGGCATCACCCGCCTCATCGATCGCCTGGAGACGAAGAGGCTCGTGGCCCGCGAGCGCTGCGCCACCGACCGCCGCCAGGTCTTCTGCCGCATCACCGCGGCCGGCCTGACTCTCCTGGCCGAGCTCGACGAGCCGGTGCGCGCCGCCGGCGATCGCGCCCTTCACAACCTCGGCAAGAAAGACATCGCGCAACTGATCGAGCTCCTCGACCGGACGCGCGAGGGAATCAACGCAACACTGAAATTGGAGGCCAAACTTTGAAACGCTTTGCAATCGCTTTCGCTCTCGCCCTCACCGCAGCCACCGTTCTCGCCGCGCCGCAGACGTATGTCGTCGACCGGAATCATTCCGAGGCCGACTTCGCGGTCCGGCACATGATGAGCCGGGTCACCGGCAAGTTCGACGACTTCAGCGGCGTCGTGAACCTTGACCGCGCCAACCCCGCGGCGTCGTCGGTGGAGTTCACGATCAAGACCGCGTCGATCAACACCGGCACCGCCGACCGCGACAAGCATCTCCGCTCGGCCGAATTCTTCGACGCCGAGAAGAACCCGGAGATCAAGTTCAAGTCGACGGCCATCGCCCCGTCGAAAACGAAGAACGTCTACGACGTCACCGGCGATCTGACGATGCGCGGCGTCACCAAGCGCGTCACGCTCCCGGTCGAGTTCCTCGGGTTCCAGAAGGACCCCTGGGGCAACGAGCGTGCCGGCTTCCAGGTCGAGACGACGCTGAACCGCAAGGACTACGGCATCAACTGGAACAAGGCCCTCGACAACGGCGGCTGGCTCGTCGGCGACGACGTCAAGGTCACGATCAACCTCGAGACGCTTCCGAAGAAGTAATCACTTCGCCGGGGAGGCGGTGCGCAGCGCCGCCTCCGCCGCTTTCAACAGCGGCTCCGGCCCGACCGGCGCGCCCGTCGCGTTCTTCATCCAGAGGTCGGGCGTCACGCTGCCGAAGCGGGCCATGCGCTCGAACTCCGCGCCGATCGACTTCGCGCGCTCCATCTGCTCCTCGATCTGGACCGCGATGAAGTGGGCGATCGCGTAGTCGGGCAGATAGAGCCGCGCGTCGACCATGTGCGCGTACACCGCTAGCAGCGTCACGTCCCGCTTCTTGAAAATGGGCGCGTAGTAGCGGTTCCAGATGTCCTTCGAGATCTGCACCACGGCCGCGTTCAGCTCCGGTGCGGTGGCGTTCGGATGGTCGTACATCCAGTGCCACATCTCCATGTCGACGAGAGAGACTCCGCATTTCTCGAACGTCTCCCAGAAATCGGCGAGCGTCTGCAGCGCGCGCGACTCCGGCGAGGGCTTGGCCAGCCCGAGGAGCTCCAGGTCGCGGTTCTGGAAGACGAACGCCAGCGCCTCGGTGAAGGCGGTGTTCGGCACGCCGGCCAGCAGGTAGTGATCGACGCGATTCATCGAGAACGTCTGCTCGACGTTGTGCCCCATCTCGTGCACGGCGATGTTGTAGCCCTTGTAATCCATGCCGTCCTTGCCGACGCGCGTGCGCAGATGCGGATGATCGCTGCGCATTCCGGCGCCGTAGGCGTGGCCGGAGCCGCGCGCGGGATCGACGACGATGTTGCCGGCCAGGAACTTGGCGGTCTCGGGCGAGAAGCCGAGCTGCTCAAACATGCGCGGCATGTCGGCGTGGTAGGCCTCGGCGTTCGGATAGCGCTTGCGCACGATCTCGTCGAGCTGCGCGCCGGTGTACTGCCCCTGGGGCTGGAAGCCGTTGTACCAAAGGTCGAACGGCTCGAGCGGCCGGCCGAGGCGCTGCTCGATGAGCTTGGCCAGCCGCGGGACGAGTGGTGACGTCAGCACGGCCTCGAACATGCCCCGCACGCGCTCCTCGGGGATCTCGCGGTTCTCGTTGAAGCGCCGCTCGATCATCGTCGGCGCCGTCGGCGAGTACGGATCGACCAGCTTCGCGGCCCGGAATTCCCTGAGGATCGTCGCGTAGCGCGAGCTCGGGACATCGATGTGCGCCTGCGGCTTGACGCCGGGCGCGTCCTGCTCCGCCGCCGGCTTCGTGGCGTTTGTGAACGGGTTCCAGTCGACGGCCGGGTTGTCGACGACGTCGTTCGGAATGCTCTGATCGACGATGCGCTCCATGACCCGGACGATCGTCCGCTGTTTGGCCAGGCCGTTCGTTTTGTCGGCGTAGTCGGCCTTGATCTCGTCGCGCAGATTCCAGTGCTCGAGCAGGCGCATCTTCGGCGGGAAGAGGCGATGCCCGGCGTCGTCGACGAGGTGGTGCATCCAGATGTTGTAGGTGGCCACGTACTGCGACGCCTCGGCGCTCGACCTTGCGTTGGCGAGGTTGACCTCGGCGGGGATGCGCTTGGAGAACCCCTGCGCCAGCCGCGCCTCCGCCCACTGCCGGCGCGACCACTTGTCGCCCTCGGTCAGGCGCTGTTCGAGCGTCGTCAGCGGAAAGTTCAGCAGCACCACGAAGGCGAGCTTGTTCGCGAAGAGGTCGTCGTTGAGATGCGCGCTCGGCGCGTAGCCGGCCAGGATCTCGTCGAACGGATAGATCGGGCCGAGGTCGAGGTCGGACTGCTGACTGAGATCGCGCCCGATCATCGTCATGTGGCCGTTGATCGACTCGAAGGCGAATTCCATCCGCGCGAAGAGCGCGTCGAGCGTCGGCTGATCGCCCGCGAAATTCGTGCGCACGAAGTCGGCGAACTGCGCCGTGTCGCCGTCGGAGTCGCGCCAGAACTGCCGGCACTGGGCGATCCCGCGCGCGATGCGCGGCCGCTGGGCCTCGCCGTACTTCGCGACGAGCTCGCTCTCCAGTGACTGTGCTGTGACGTTCGTAGCCAATAGAAGAAGGAGGGTTGCTTTTACAAATAGAAGCTTGTAAAACATAGTCCGAAGGGAGACATCTTGCCACAGGAGAGAGCACGAATTCTTCAATTTCCCGCGGCCGAAGCCGAGGAGGCGGTGGCGACGCTGCTGCGGTTCATCGGCGAGGAGCCGGAGCGCGACGGCCTGCGCGACACGCCGGCGCGCGTGGTGCGGGCCTGGCGGGAGATGACCGGCGGCTACGCCGACGACCCGGCGGAGATCCTGTCGCGGACGTTCGAGGAATCGAGCGACGAGATGGTGATCCTGCGCGGGATCTCGTTCTATTCGACGTGTGAGCATCACCTGCTGCCGTTTTACGGCCAGGCCGTGGTCGGTTATTTACCGGGCAAAGTGGTTGGCATCAGCAAGCTGGCCCGCCTGGTGGAGTGCTTTGCGAAGCGGCTGCAGGTGCAGGAGCGCATGACCCGCCAGATCGCCGAGGCCGTGGAAACGCATCTTCAGGCCCGCGGCGTCGGCGTCGTGCTGCGCGCGCATCACCTGTGCATGGGCTGTCGCGGCGTCCGCCAGGAAGAGACGGAGATGGTGACGTCGTCGATGCTGGGGACGCTGCGGACGGACGCGACGAGCCGCGCGGAGTTTTTGAAATTATGCAGACAGAGCTGACCGGTCCCGATCTCAAGCAAGGCATCTCCCTCAACGACCTCGCCGACGGCGCGATGCTCGGCGGCCACGCCGACGGCGAAGCCGTTTTGCTCGTGCGCCGCGGCAGCGAGATCTACGCGATCGGCGGCACGTGCACGCACTACGGCGGGCCGCTGGCCGAGGGGCTCGTCGTCGGCAACACGGTGCACTGCCCGTGGCATCACGCCTGTTTCGATCTGCGCACGGGCGAGGCCGTGCGCGCGCCGGCGCTGAGCGCGGTGCCGGTGTGGAACGTGGAGCGCCGCGGCGGCAAGGTCTACGTCACCGGCAAGGGAGAGGCGCCGCGACCGCGCCCGCTGCCGCCGCCCCCGACGTCGATCGGCATCGTCGGCTTCGGCGCGGCCGGCGCGGCGGCGTGCGAGATGTTGCGCAAGAGCGGCTACACCGGCGCCATCACCGCCATCGGCGCCGAGGAGACGCTGCCCGTCGACCGGCCGAACCTGTCGAAGGACTACCTGGCCGGCAACGCCCCCGAGGAGTGGATCCCGCTGCGCACCGCGGAGTTTTACTCGGAGCAGAACATCGAAGTCATCACCGGACGGCGCGCGCTGCAGCTCGACGCGGCCACGAAGACGCTGACGCTCGACAACGGCCAGCGCCGCTCCTTCGACGCCATCCTCTTGGCCACCGGCGGCGATCCGATCCGCCTCACCCCTCCCGGCGCGGAGCGGGTGCACGTGCTGCGCACGCTGCGCGACAGCCGGGCCATCATCGCCGAGGCGGAGAAGGGGAGGAAGGCGCTGGTCCTCGGCGCGAGCTTCATCGGCCTCGAAGTGGCGGCCTCGCTGCGCGCGCGCGAATGCGACGTCACCGTCGTCGCCCCGGAGGAGGTGCCGCTGGCTAAGCCGATGGGGGCGGAGCTCGGCGCGTTCATCCGCAAGCTCCACGAGTCGCACGGCGTCCGCTTCCGCCTCGGCACGACGGCCTCGAAGTTCGAGAGCGACCGCGTGATCCTTGCGAACGGCGAGGCCATCGTCGCCGATTTCATCGTCGCCGGCGTCGGCGTCCGCCCGAACACGATGCTCGCCCAGCTGGCCCGGCTTCGCGTCGAGAACGGCGTCGTCGTCGACGAGCATCTGCAGACCAGCGCCCCTGGCATCTACGCCGCCGGCGACATCGCTCTCTATCCCGATCCCTACAGCGGCCGGAAGCTGCGCGTCGAGCATTGGGCGGTGGCGGAGGCGCAGGGACAGACGGCCGCGCGCAACATGGTCGGCATCCCCACGCCCCACGTCGCGCCGCCGTTTTTCTGGAGCGCGCATTACGACGTGACGATCAACATGGTCGGGAATTCGATGGGGTTCACGCGCGCGGAGGTGCACGGGTCGTTCGACGAGCGGCGCGCGCTCGTGGCCTACTCCCTCGGCGACGATGTCATCGCCGCGGCGACGATCGGGATGGATCGCGAGGCGCTGCTGATCGAGGCGGCCATGGAGCAGGGCGACAAGGCGGAGGTGAAGCGACTCATCGCCGGCGTTTGATGGTGCGGTGGGTCGGCACCGCTGTCCACGGGTCCTCGGGCCACGGATGCCGCGGATATCGCGCGCGCATTTCCTTCCGCACGTCCTGGTACGCGCCGTTCCAGAAGCTGCGCAAGTCGCGCGTGACCTGCACGGGGCGGCCGGCGGGCGAAAGCAACTCGAACGTCACCGGCGTGCCGTTGATGCGCGGCGTGTCGGCGAGGCCGAAGAGCTCCTGGAGCTTGACCGCGGCGACGATGGAGCCGTCGTCGCGGTAGTCGAGCTTCGCGCTGCGGCCGCTCGGCAAGGCCAGCACCGGCGGGCCGGGAAGCACGCGCGGCCGCGGCTTCGGCGCGGCGACGCGGCCGACGGTCTGCTCATGCAGGACGATCGCGCCGTACATGGCGCGGTCGACGATGCGGTCGCCGATCTGCACGGTGTCGTGCGTCGGCGTCAGCCACTCGCGCTCGATCGGGCGGGCGGCGCGCACGAGGTCGCCGGTGATGTCGAGGACGACGAGGAATTCGCCGCTGCCGTCGTTGATGCCGCGGGCGAGCGTCGCGCCGATGCCCGACGACAGCAGCAGCCGCGGCGACTTCGGCTCGCGCCGCTGGGCGACGCGGTCGGGGTAGCCGGCCAGGAGGGCGCGGCGGAGCGTGGCGTCGTCGACGTGTTTGCGGTAGCGGTCGCCGAGGACGCGGCGGGCGAGGGCAGACAATTCGCGCGCCTCTTCGCCGCAGAATTCGATGGCCTCGTCGGCGCCGTGCGCGTCGATGAGAATGCGCGTGAGGCGCGGATGCAGCGGCAGCGACGGTAACGGCCCGAGCAACCGCAACAACTCGACGGCCGCGTCGATGCGCTCCTCGGGCGGCCGCTCGAACCATTCGAACGTTTTCGGATCGCCGCCCCACGACTGGATGTCGAGCACCGGCCCGGCCAGATCGACGCGGCGCACCTCGGGCTCGCGGTGCGGGCGGAGGATGTCGCGCTCGTCCCACAGCCGCGTGCAGCGCCCCGGCGCGGTGCGTCCGGCGCGGCCGGCGCGCTGGTCGGCGGAGTCGAGGGAGATGCGCTCGAGGACGAGGTGATCGACCGCGGTCTCCGGATCGAAGCGCATGACTTTGTGCTTGCCGGAGTCAATCACGTCGGTGATGCCTTCGACCGTGAGCGACGTCTCCGCGACGTTCGTGGCCAGGATGATCTTGCGCCGCGGCGCCGGCGCGAGCGCGCGCTCCTGCGCGTCGACGTCGAGCGTGCCGTGCAGCGGCAGCACGAGGGCGTCGATGCCGGCGAGCTGCGCGCGCGCGGCCTCGATCTCGCGCACGCCCGGCAGGAAGCAGAGGACGTCGCCGCGCGTGTCGTGCACGGCCTCGGCGATGGTGGCGTTCGGGCGGTAGCGGATGTCGACGGGAAACCGCCGCGCGCCGACGTCAAACACGCGCGCTCCGCCGAGGTATGCGGCGACGTCCTCGGCCGCGATCGTCGCCGACATCACCACGAGCGCGAGGTCGTCGCGCGCCAGCATGGCCTGCTTCGCCAAAGCGAGGGCGAGGTCGGCGTGGACGCTGCGCTCGTGAAATTCGTCGAGGACGATGACGCCGAAGTCGCTCAGCAGCGGGTCCGATTGCAATCGCGCCGTGAGGATGCCCTCGGTGGCGACGAGCAATTGCGTTCTCGCGGAGAAGCGCCGCTCGAAGCGAATCTGCCACCCAATCTCCTCGCCGACCGTCCAGCCGCGCTCGGCAGCGATGCGGCGCGCGAGCGCGCGCGCGGCCACGCGCCGCGGCTGCAGCAGGATCGTGCGGCCGAGCCCGGCGAGGGCGGGCGGGAGGCGCGTCGTTTTTCCCGCGCCGGGCGGCGCGACCACGACCGCGGTGCGCGCCCGGCGCACGTGCGCGACGATCTCGCTGACGTGCTCGTCAATCGGGAGCGGCGCTTGCACCATCGATTCGCATTATGGCGAACAAGAAGAACGACGACATCGACTACACCGCGGAAGGCGCCACGCCGCCGCGCGAGAAAAACGACGACACCTCCCGCGGCTACGACGAGGCCGCCAACCGCGGCGGCGCGTACGGATTGACGGAAGGGGAGGGCGGCGTCTTCGGCACCACCGGCGGCGGCACGTACGGGAGCGGATTTCAGGTCGAGGAGCGGCCGGTCGTCGGCGAGGGCGACGTCGAGAAGTAGGTTTCGATCTTCGCCAACTGCGCCGCCAGCGCATCGAGCCGCGTCACCAGCGCCGTGTGCTTCAGCTCGTCCTCCGACGGGCACTTGCGCTTCATCACGAACGAGCCGCCGGGCTCGAGGATGCACGTCTCCACTTCGTGCACACCCTCGAATCCCTGCCGCCGCGCCACGCTCTGCAGCTCGGCGACGGTGATCAGCTCCTTCGCCAGCGCGTCCTTGCAGACGTGGCCTTCCTTCACCAGCACGCTCGGCTTCCCTTCGATGATCTGGTCGAGGCGGCGGTGCTTGAAGAGATAGCGCACGACGAGGTAGTTCACGAAGAGCAGCGTGAACGCGCCGATCAGTCCGCCGGCGACCGTGTTGTCGTCGCCGATGATGGCGTTCTGCACCGTGTTCGACAGCGACAGCAGCACGACCAGGTCGAACGGGTTGAGCTGGGCGAGCTCGCGCTTGCCGAAAACGCGCAGCAGCAGCACGAGAAAAACGTAGACGATGACCGGCCGCAGGATTTTCTCGGCGATCGGGATCGAGAGGATGAACATGTCGTGGACGATCTTGGACACGAAATCTCCTTTCACGGCTCCACGCGCAGCAGGTCGCGTCCGACGACGACCTTGCCGCGGAAGTGGGCCGAAGCGCGCTCGGCGAACGTCCCCTCAGCGTTCGCCGGGATCAGGTGGGTGAGCACGAGCGTCTTCACGCCCGCCGCGGCGGCCATGTCTCCGGCCTCCTCGGCGCTCGTGTGGTAGCTCATCAACTTCTTCGCGACCTCGGGCGTGTCGACTTTCAGGAAATGCTCCGGAAGGTACGCCTCCATCACCAGGACGTCGGCGCCCTTCGCGAACTTGACGAGGTTCGGCGTCGGCCGCGTGTCGCCGGAGACGACGATCGATTTGCCGCTGCAGTCGAAGCGGTAGCCGAACGCCGGCACGACCGGGCGGTGGTCGACCGCGAACGCCGTCACCCGGCAGACGCCGTCGTCGAGCACGACGCCTTCGCGCACCGTGTGGACCTTGATCGTCGCCCCGGCGGCGGGAAGGTCCTGCATGGCCCGGCGGATGCGGATGTCGGCCGCGAAGAACTCGCCCATCGCTTTCGCCAGCGCCTCCGTGCCGTCGGGGCCGTAGAGCTGCAGCGGCGTGTCCTTGCGCCCGAACTGCCACGACGTGTCGAAGAGGTCGGGCAGGCCGGCGGTGTGGTCCGAATGGAGATGCGTGAGGAAGACCGCGCGCATCTGCTCGTAGCGGAGATCCGTCGCGGCGATGCGCATCGTCGCGCCACGGCCGGCGTCGACGACGTACCAGCGGTCGCCGGCGACGATGGCGGTGCACGCGCCAGCGTGCTGCGCGTCCGGCCGCGGATAGCCGGTGCCGAGGAGGATCAGGGCGATGCTAAGCAAGGAGCTCGTCATAGACGATCCGCGACCACGTCTCCATGGCCTCGCGCAACTTGGCCAGCTGCGCGCGCGACTTCCACTCGCCCTGCATCTTCTCCGTCTCGACGACGGCGACGTCGCGCGTGGTGCTGTCGAGCAGGAAGAGCGCGCCGAGGTGCACGCGCCCGACCTCGGTCGACTCATCGTTGATCATGCCGGCGTAGTGCAGCTCGTAGCGGCCGCCGATGCGCACCTCTTCGCTGAGCTCCTGATTCAGTCCGTCGATGATCGTGTGGCCCGGGTTGATGTGGCCGCCGATGCCGATGGAGATCATGTGGTGCAGCCGCTTCTCCGTCTGCTTGGCCGTGCGCTGGACGGTGAAGACGTCGTCGCCGTGGCGGATGACGACGTAGGGGATGATCTGCCGCCACTCCGGCGAGCGCTCCGCGCGCGGGCGGTCGATGAAGGTGTGGCGCTCGGCGACGAAGTCGAGCAGCGGCCAGGCGCTGTCGTCGCGGATCAGTTTGGCGGTGAGGAACGGCCGCAGCAGCTCGGTGGCGACGACCATGACCTGCTCGCTCATCGCAGCGCCTCCAGCACGGCGTCGTGCAGCAATGCATTCGTCGACACGCCGCTGCCGCCGTCGGCGCGGGCCTCGCCGCCGAGCGTGGTGAATCGCCCGCCCGCTTCCTCGACGATGATCTGCACCGCGGCCATGTCCCAGTGCGCGACCTCCGGCTCGACGGCGATCTCGATCGCCCCCTCGGCGACGAGCATGTGCGTCCAGAAGTCGCCGAAGCCGCGCGCGCGGCCGCAGCGGCGCTGCAGGGCCAGGAACTTCTCGCTCTGTTCTCCGAACCCGCCGATGTCGTCGTAGCCGATCTGGGCATTCGCGAAGTCGCTCACGTTCGACACGCGGATCGCCGCGCCGTTGCAGAACGCGCCGTCGCCGCGCGATGCCCACCACCGCCGCCCCAGGGCCGGCGCGGAGACGACGCCCGCTTCGTTCTCCAGAGCGATGAGCGTGGCGAAGATGGGGATGCCGCGGATGAAGTTCTTCGTGGCGTCGATGGGATCGATGATCCAGCGCCGCGTCGCGCCGCCGCGCGCGCCGAGCTCCTCGCCGAGGATGCCGTCGTGCGGGCGCTCCTGCCAGAGGCGATCGACGATCATCTGCTCCACGGCCTCGTCAACCTCGGTCACCGGCGTGCGGTCGGCCTTCGTGCGCACGGCCACGCCGGTGCGGAAGAAACGCATCGTGATCTCGTCGGCGCGGTCGGCGAGCGTGAGCGCGAGTTGGAGGTCGGGATTCACCGGCCTGAGGTTAGCATTGCGCCCGATGTTCTGGCCGCTCCTGTTTCTACTGGCCACCGCGGACCAGCCCGTGTTCCGCTGGGGCGGCGACGCCGAGGGGGGCGCGCCCTTCGTCGAGGCCGACCCGCGCGATCCCGCGAAGCTGCGCGGCTTCGACGTCGAGGTCGCCGGCGAGATCGCCAAGGGCCTCGGCAAGCGGCCGGAGTTCGTGCAGGTCGCCTTCGCCGACATCGACCAATCCGTGCAGCGCGGCGACTTCGAGATCGGCATGAGCGGCGTCGAGGACACGCCGGCGCGGCGGCGCGCGCTGGCGGCGACGATTCCGTACTTCGAGTTCCACGAGGTGCTCACCGTGCGCGAGGCCGACCGCGGCCGCTTCAAATCGCTCGCGGACCTGCGCGGCCATCGCGTCGGCACCCTCGGCGGGACAATCGCCTACGAGATCCTCCTGGCCGCGGAGAAGGCGAACGGCGTCGTCTGCATCTCCTACGACGACGACGTCCATCCCTACTCCGACCTCCGCGAAGGCCGCCTCGACGCCGTGCTCCTCGACAACATCATCGCCGCGCGCTCCATGCGCCGGACGCCCGGCCTCACCACGCAGCCGGTGCCGGTGGCGATGGGGCATTACATCGGCGTCCTGGCGACGGGCAACACGAAGCTACGGGACCAGATCGACGACATCCTCCGCTCCCGCATGCGCGACGGGACGCTGGAACGCATCTATCGCAAGTGGGGGATCTGGGACAGCTATCAGCCGGCGTTTTTCGCCGGCGTGCTGGCCGCGCAAAAGCCGCGCGAGGAGGCGCCGCCGTCGACGGATCGCAAGAAGGTCATCCTCGCCTATGTCCCCGCGCTGCTCAGCGCCTCGGTGGTGACGATCGTTCTGTCGTGTTTCGCGATGGCGCTGGCGATCGCCGTCGGTGTCCTCATTGCCAGCGGCCGCGTCTACGGCAACGCCCTCGTGCGCGGCGCGCTGACAACGTACGTCGAGATCGTGCGCGGAACGCCGGTGCTGCTGCAGCTCTTCGTCCTGTACTACGGCCTCTCCGCCGTCATCCGCCTCCCCGCGTTCCTGGCCGCGCTCCTCGGCCTCGGCCTCAACTACGCGGCGTACGAGAGCGAGATCTACCGCGGAGCGCTGGAGTCGGTGCCGCGCGGACAGCTCGAGGCGGCGCGCACGCTCGGGCTCTCGGAGCTGCAGGTGCTGCGGCTCGTGCGCGGTCCGCAGGCCTTCCGCTTCGCCCTGCCGCCGATGACGAACGACTTCGTGGCCCTGCTGAAGGACTCGTCGCTCGTCTCGGTGATCACGGTCGTGGAGCTGACCAAGCAGACACAGATCTTCGCCGCGAACATCGGCAGCTGGGTGGTCCCCGGCGCGATGTGCGCGGCGCTGTACCTGGCGCTGTCGCTGCCGCTGTCGCGGCTAGCGGGAGTTCTGGAGAGGCGATGGAAGGCGGCGACGGAGTGAAAACCAGAAACCAGAAACCAGAAACCAGAAGCGTTCGGTCTGGCGATTTCTGGTTTCTGGTTTCTGGTTTCTGGTTTCAAAGCCGATGAGCGACGACGGAACGATCCTCGACATCAGCGCCCTCCGCCTCCGCCGCGGCCTCCGCGAAGTCCTGCGCGGCGTGACGATGCGCGTGCGCCGCGGCGAGCTCGTGGCGCTGATGGGGCTCTCCGGCGGCGGGAAGACGACGGTCCTGCGCGCCGTGGCGGCGCTGGAGCCGTTCGACGGCGGCACGATCGACGTCGGCGGCGTCGTCCTCCGGGCCGGTGCGCTGCCGCCGCGATCCGTGGCGAAGGAGCTGCGCAAGCGCGTCGGGATGGTCTTCCAGCTCCACTCCCTCTTCGAGCATCTGACGGTCTTGGAGAACGTGACCCTCGCGCCGATCCAAGTGGCGCACGTGCCGGCCGCCGCGGCGCGCGCTCGGGCCACGGAGCTGCTCGAATCGCTCGGCGTCGCCCACCGCGCGAGCGCCCTGCCGCGCGAGCTCTCCGGCGGCGAAGCCCAGCGCGTCGCCATCGCCCGGGCGATGGCCATGGAGCCGCCGCTGCTGCTGATGGACGAGCCGACCGCGTCGCTCGATCCGGCCCGCCGCGGCGAGCTCGGCGAGACACTCGTCGAGCTGACGCGGGGCGGCCGCACGCTCGTCGTCACCACGCACGACGACGACTTCGCCCGCGCCTTCGCCCAGCGCGCCGTGATCCTCGCGGACGGCGAGGTTGTCGAGGAAGGCGAGGCCCGCGCCGTACTGACGAACCCGCGGCATCCGGCCACGCGAAGGCTGCTACAGGGATAGCCGCTCCGTCGCATAGCGGAACATCGTCCGCGGCATGGCCGGGCCATGCTCGGCGAGGAACGCGCGCAGCAGCGCCTCGTCGCGCTTGCCGACTTCGCGCAGCATCCAGCCGCAGGCCTTGTGGATGAGGTCGTGCCGGTCGCCGAGGAGCAGACGCGCGATCGCCAGCGTGTCGTCGAAGTCGTTCCGGCGGATGAAGTGCTGCGTGGCGACGATGGCGATGCGCCGCTCCCACAACGATTTCGATTTTGCGAGCCGGTAGAGCGGCCTGCGGCTGCGCGTCTCGAGGTGTGCGCCGACGACGTGCGGGGCCGAGACGTCGACGAGGTCCCAGTTGTTGATGCGATCGGTGCGGGCCAGGTAGAGGCGGTAGATCGCGGCGCGCCGCTCGGGTTGGCGGCGGTACTGCTCGACGAGAATCATCAGCGCGACGAGGCGCTCCTCGTGCCATGGCGAGGCCAGGAGCGCGTCGACGCCGTCGAGCGGGAGCTCGCGAAACGAGCGCACCAGGCGGCGCATGTCCGGCACCGTCGCGCCGAGGAACTGGTCGCCGTGGCCGTATTGGCCGGGCCCGGTCTTGAAGAAGCGGAGCGAGTGCACGGCGCGGTCGGTTTTCGCGAGAGCACGGAGGCGGCGTTTTAGTTCAGTGAGCATTTTTGATGAACAGCGCCACCGTCATGGTCAAGCCGATGGCCACGACCATGCCGCGTACGAACTTCCGGCCGAGGCGCTTGGCGAGCTTCGCGCCGGCGAAGCCGCCGGCGATCGCGGCGACGGCCATCACGCCCGCGTCCACCCACAGCACCGCGCCCGAGATCGCGAAGTAGATCGCCGCGACGCCGTTGATGCCGACCGCCAGCAGGTTCTTGAGGCCGTTCATCTCGTGCAGATCGGTGAGGCCGATCAGGCCGAGCGCGGCGAGCATCAGGATGCCCATGCCCGCGCCGAAATAGCCGCCGTAGAGGCCGACGAGCGTTTGGAAGGTGAAGACGAAGACGACCCAGCCGGCGGTCGGATTCTCGTGCGCCCGGGCTACGAGGTTGAGCTTCCGGGAGATCACCTCCTGCACGGCCAGAAGAATCGTCGCGCCGAGGATGAGGAACGGGACGATGCGTGAGAACGTCTTCTCGCTCGTGTGCAGGAGAAGGATCGCCCCGAGCGCGCCGCCGGCGACCGACGGGATCGTCAGCAGGTACAGCCAGCGCCGGATTTTGCGCATGTCCTCGCGGTAGCCGACCATCGCCGAGAACGAGCCGGGCCACAGCGCCACTGCGTTCGTGGCGTTGGCCAGGATCGCCGGACGGCCCATCCAGACCATCGTCGGAAAGGAGATGAGCGTGCCGCCGCCGGCCATCGAGTTGATGACGCCGGCCAGGAAGGCGGCCACGCCGATGATCGTCAGCGCCACAGCTTGCAGTTTATCCCTCGCGAAGACGAGGGATCATTCACGGCGCCGCGCTGATCGCGCCAGAGGCAACGCCGTTGCGGTGCACGGGCTGATCCCTCGTCTTCGCGAGGGATAAACTGAGCTGAGAGACCTACCGCCACGCGTAGATGTCCACGTTCGCCCGCGCCCGCAGCTGCGTCGTCCAGCGCTCGACCTCCGACTGCAGGCGGTCGCTGCGCAGCAGCGCGCGGATCTCCTCGCGCACGTCGTTGAGCGGCGGCACCGGCAGCCCGCGCGCGCGGCGCTGTGCGCTCCAGGTGCCGTTGTAGAAGCCGGCGATCTCCTCGTTCGAGACGAAGATCAGCGGCGCGAAGCGCTCCTGGATGTAGGCCTCGACCTGCAGCTGGCGCTTCACCAGCGCCCGCACCTCCTCGTCCGTCAGCTCCGCGCGCTGCGTGGCCGCCGCGAAGTCCGCCGGCGACGCGAACCGCCCCTCGATCTCGCGCAGCCGGGCCTCGATCGAGTCCTTGGCAATGTCGGTGGCGCCGAAGCGCTCCACGTCGCGGTAGCGCAGCGCCTGCGCGATCAGGGCCTCGAGGACATCGTGGCGGTACTCGTCGTCCGTCTTCGCCGTGCGCGGGAAGAAGCGGAGCTCGACCATTTGGCTGACTTCGCTGACGGTGAGGACTTGACGGTCGACGACGGCGGCGATGCGGTCGATCGTCGCGCCCGCCGCGAGGACGGCCATGGCGAGCGCGGCGGCGATTTGATTCCTTGACACTCGGGAACTTCCCTTTCTACCCTCGACGTTAGCACTCTCACGAGGCGAGTGCTATCGCATGCAGAAACTCGAGCTCCATGCCGACCTCGACAGCCGCGCTCGCGAAGTCCTGCGCGAGATCGTTGTCCAGTTCATCTCCACGGGCGAGCCCATCAGCTCCCGCTCGCTGGCGAAGTGCGGCCGCTTCTCGCTCTCCTCGGCTTCCCTGCGCAACGTCATGGCCGACCTCGAGGACCTCGGCTACCTCGCCCAGCCCCACACCTCGGCCGGCCGCGTCCCCACCGACCGCGGCTACCGCTTCTTCATCGAGCACCTCATGACCTCGCGGGCCCTGACGCGGCGCGAGCGCGAGGCCATCGACGACGAGGTCCGCCACGCCAGCGAGATCGACGACGTCCTCCATCAGGCCTCCAGCCTTCTCTCGAAGTTCAGCGACCAGGTCGGCATCGTCTTCATGCCCACCCTGCTGCAATTCACGGTCCGCAGCATGGACTTCGTGCAGGTCGCCGAGAGCAGGATCATGTGCATCATCGTCGGCGTCAACGGCGTCGTGGTGAACAAGATCATCGACGCCCGGCAGCCCTTCACGCGCGACGAGTTGGAGAAGATCGGCCGCTTCATCTCCGTCGAGTTCAGCGGCATGACTCTGGACGCCATCCGCCGTCGCCTCGTGCGCATGACCGAGGAGGAGCGGGCCCAGCACGACCGCATCATGCAGAAGACCATCGCCCTCGGCATCGAGGCCGTCAACGACGTGGCACCGGTCGAGCACGAGCTCTACGTCGAGGGGACGAGCTCCATCCTGCTCAAGTCCGACTTCGCCGACGCGGCCGCGCTTCGCAAGACCATGCTCGCCCTGCAGGAGAAAGAGAAATTGATCGAGATCCTGGAGTCGTGTCTGAACGAGGACGGGCTGCAGATCCTCATCGGCTCCGAGACCGACTTCACGCAGGTCCATAATTTCAGCCTGGTGGCGCGCCGGTACGGCTCATCGCAGGTGCCGCTCGGCATGGTCGGCATCATCGGTCCGATGCGCATGGAGTACGCGCGCATCGCGCCGCTAGTCGAATACCTGAGCCGCGTGCTCAGCCGAAAGATCGAAGAAGGAGAGCTTCAGCAGTGAGCGACGACAACAACCGCAGCGAAGACGACGCCTACGTTCTCGAGGACGACGGCTCGTCGATCGAGCAGATCGAGCGCGAGATGCAGGAGGCCGCGCAGGCCGCCGCGGCCGATCCGCCGCCGGCCGAGGAAGCGGCCGCCACGGTCGAGCAGGACCTCCGCGAGTTCCGCGACCGCTACCTCCGCACCCTCGCCGACTTCGAGAACTACCGCAAGCGCATGGAGCGCGAGAAGGCCGACTACTTCAAGTACGCCATGGCCGGCGTGATCAAGGACCTCCTGCCGGTGCTCGACAACTTCGACCGCGCCCTCGAGCACGCCGAGGAGGGCGACGACTTCCACAAAGGCGTGGCCCTGATCTACAAGCAGCTCTTCGACGTCCTGCGCCGCCACGGCCTGCGCCTCATCGACGAGGCCAACGTCAGGTTCGACCCGAACATCCACGAGGCTGTCATCACCGAGGAGGACCCGAGCGTGCCGAACTACACGGTCACGACGCTGCTGCAGAAAGGATATTTCCTGCACGATCGTTTGCTTCGTCCGGCGATGGTGAAGGTGGCGGTCGGCGGGCCGGAGGAGTAAAACGAGGCATGGCCAAGATCCTCGGAATCGACCTCGGCACGACCAACTCCTGCGTTGCCGTCGTCGACGTGGCCACACCGCAGGTGCTCTCCAACCGCGAGGGGAGCCGCACGACGCCCTCCGTCGTCGGCTTCACCGAGGATGGCGACCGCCTGGTCGGGCAGATCGCCAAGCGCCAGGCCATCACCAATCCCTTCAACACCGTCTTCGCGATCAAGCGCCTCATCGGCCGCAAATACGAGAGCGAAGAGGTCTCGCGGGCCAAGCAGGTGCTGCCGTACCAGATCGTGGCCGCGGGGAACGGCGACATCAAGGTGAAGATCCGCGACCGCGAATACTCGCCCGAGGAGATCTCCGCGTTCGTGCTGATGGAGATCCGCGCCTTCGCCGAAGACTTCCTCGGCGAGCCGATCACCGAGGCCATCATCACCGTGCCGGCCTACTTCAACGACTCCCAGCGCCAGGCCACGCGCGACGCCGGGAAAATCGCCGGCCTCGACGTGCTGCGCATCATCAACGAGCCGACCGCGGCCGCGCTCGCCTACGGCCTCGAGAACCGCGACAACCAGCTCATCGCCGTCTACGACCTCGGCGGCGGCACGTTCGACATCTCCATCCTCAAGCTCGAAGACGGCCTCTTCGAAGTGCTCTCCACCTCGGGCGACACCTACCTCGGCGGCGAGGACTTCGACAAGCGCGTCATGGACTGGCTCATCGAGACCTTCCAACGCGACAACGGCATCGACCTGCGCGACGACCGCATGGCCCTGCAGCGGCTCAAGGAAGCGGCCGAGCGCGCCAAGTGCGAGCTGTCGATGACCGACGAGGCCCGCGTCACGCTGCCGTTCATCTCCGCCGACGCCTCCGGGCCGAAGCACCTCAACACCGTGCTGACGCGGCGCGAGCTCGAGCGCATCGTCGACGATCTGATCCAGAAGACGATCGCCCCGGTCAACGACGCCCTCAAAGCCGCGGGCGTGACGCCCTCGCAGATCGACGAGGTCGTGCTCGTCGGCGGACAGACGCGCATGCCGAAGGTTGTCGAGGCCGTGCAGAAGGTCTTCGGCAAGGAGCCGAACCGCAACATCAATCCCGACGAGGTCGTGGCCATCGGCGCGGCCATCCAGGGCGGCATCCTCCGCGGCGACATCAAGGACATGATCCTGCTCGACGTCACGCCGCTGTCGCTGGGCATCGAGACGCACGGCGGGCTGTTCACGAAGATCATCGAGCGCAACTCCACGATCCCGACGAAGAACTCGCTCATCTTCACCACGGTGTCGGACAACCAGAACAAGGTTCAGATCCACGTGCTGCAGGGCGAGCGCGAGTTCTCCCGCGAGAACAAGTCCCTCGGGAAGTTCGACCTCGTCGGCATTCCTCCCGCGCCGCGCGGCGTGCCCCAGATCGAGGTCACGTTCGCCATCGACTCGAACGGCATCGTCAACGTCAATGCGCGCGACCAGGCCACCGGGCAGCAGCAGAGCGTGCAGATCAATCCCGCCGGCGGCCTGACGAAGGACGAGATCGACCGCCTGGTCAACGAGGCCGCGGCGCATCAGCGCGCCGACGCATCGCGCCGCGAGGTGCGCGTGCTCCAGAACAAGCTGGAGGGAATGATCTACACGAACGAAAAGGTTTTCCGCGAGTTCGGAAAGCTGCTCGGGGAGGGGGAGCGCGAGAAGGTCTCGGCGGTGATCGCCCGGGCCAAGGAACTGGTCGCGGCCGAGGAGAAAGCGCGGCTCAACGACGCCATCTTCGACCTGCAGACGGCGGCGCGAATCCTCACCAGCGTGATGCTCTACAATCCGATGAAGATGGGCGCGCCGACGGAAACACCGCAATAAATCGATGGCAACTACCGAAAAACGCGATTACTACGAAGTGCTCGGCGTCGAGCGCGCCGCCTCGGTCGACGAGATCAAGAAGGCGTACCGCAAGCTCGCCTTGAAGCACCACCCCGACAAGAATCCCGGCGATGCCGGCGCCGAGGCGAAGTTCAAGGAGGCCTCGGAAGCTTACGGCGTCTTGAGCGACGAGGAGAAGCGCGCCACCTACGACCGCTACGGCCACGCCGGCACGAGCGGCTTCGGCGGCTTCGATCCGAATCAGTTCGCCGACTTCGGCGACATCCTCGGCGACCTCTTCGGCTTCGGCGACTTCTTCGGCACCCGCCGCGGCGGCCGCAGCACCCGCCCCGCGCGCGGCAACGACGTCCGCTACGACCTGACCATCGAGTTCGAGGAGGCGGTGTTCGGCAAGGAGATCAGCCTGAACGTGCCGCGCGTGGTGCAATGCGTCACGTGCAACGGCAGCGGCGCCAAGCCGGGGACCCAGCCGGTGACGTGCAGCGGCTGCGGCGGTCGCGGCCAGGTGCGCTACTCGCAGGGCTTCTTCGCCGTGCAGCGCACGTGTCCGCAATGCGGCGGCGCGGGGAAGGTGATCAAGGATCCGTGCGTGACCTGCAGCGGCGCCGGCCGCGTGCGCGAGGAGAAGAAGATCTCGGTGAAGATCCCCGCCGGCGTCGACGACGGCTCGCGCCTGCGCGTGGCCGGCGAGGGCGAAGCCGGCTACAACGGCGGACCGCCGGGCGATCTCTACGTGTTCATCAGCGTCGGTGAGCACGAGAAGTTCCAGCGCCGCGAGTACGACATCCACAGCGAGCAGCCGGTGTCGTTCACGCAGGCCGCCCTCGGCGCGGAGATCCTCACCGACACCATCGACGGCGCGGAGACGCTGCGCATCCCCCCCGGCACGCAGCCCGGCCACATCGTCCGCCTGCGCGGCAAGGGCGTGCAGTTCCTGCAGAGCAACGGCCGCGGCGACCACTACGTGCACGTCAGCGTGCGCATCCCCGCATCGCTGACGGACGAGCAGCGCGCCCTGCTCGAGCAGTACGCCGCGCTCGACGGCGAGGAGCCGGCCACGCCGCGGCGCTTCGGCGAAAAGCTGAAAGACTTCTTCACGGCCCAATGAGCATCCTCGCCATCTGGATCAAGCGCGCCCACCGCGGCCCGATGGACCGCGTCGAGCGCGCCGAGCTCGTCGCCGGCCGCGGCGTCGCCGGCAGCGCCGACCAGGGCGGGCGGCGGCAGGTCTCGATCATCAGCCAGGAGGCGTGGGACGCGGCGCAGGAGCAGCTCGGCGTCGCCGTCGATCCCGCCGCGCGCCGCGCGAACGTGTTGGTCAGCGGCGTCGACCTCGAGGAGTCGCGCGGCAAGCTGCTCCGCGTCGGCGCCTGCCTGATCCGCCTCGGCGGCGAGATCCGCCCCTGCGAGCGCATGGACGAAGCCGAGGAGGGCCTGCGCGACGCCCTGCGCCCGCATTGGCGCGGCGGCGCGTTCGGGGAGATTCTCGAAGGCGGGCTGATCGCTGTCGGCGACGCGGTTTCGTTCGTCGGCTGACCCTGCTACACTTTCTCCCGCCGCAATCGGTCCGCGGCCTCGCTCGTCGATGATCACACCCACCATTCGCACGACCTGCGCGTTCTCCGCGGCGGCCGCGTTTTTCGTGGCCATCGCCGCCATCGTCACGAACGAGGATTGGGCGCTGCCGCTCGTGGCCGCGGCCGTCTTCGCCCTCGTGGCCATGTTCGGCGCCGGCCCCGCGCCGCGCGACCTCGGCGTTCTTCTCGAGCACTTCCAGCGCTTCCGCGTGGCCATGATGATCTGCTTCACCGTGGCCCTGCTGCTCTACGCCATCGCCGCCACGCTGCGCTATCCGCCCGCGGCTACGCTCGGGGTGGCCTTCTGGCTCGTGGCCTTCGTCCTGGCTTTCTTCGTCGTCTACTTCCGCGGCCGCGTTAGAGTATTCGAGCGCGCGCAGTGAAGTGACGACCTTCTCGCGATTCCGTCCGCATCCATGGCACGGCCTCTCCGCCGGCGATGGGGCTCCGCGCGTCGTCACCGCCTACATCGAGATCACGCCGTTCGACCTGGTCAAGTACGAGGTCGACAAGGCCAGCGGCTACCTGCGCATCGACCGGCCGCAGCGGACCTCGTCGCAGCCGCCGGCGCTCTACGGCTTCATCCCCCAGACCTACTGCGCCGAGAACGTGGCCGCGCTCGCGCCGGGCGCCGAGCGGGGCGACGGCGATCCGCTCGACATCTGCGTCCTCAGTGAGCGCCCCATCGCCAAGTCGGAGATCCTCGTGGCCGCGCGCGTCATCGGAGGCTTGCAGATGATCGACAACGGCGAGGCCGACGACAAGATCATCGCCGTGCTCCAGGGCGACTACGTCTGGGGCTCCGCCGCCGACATCGGCGACGTCCCGGCAGTCCTCGTCGAGCGCCTGCAGCACTACTTCTCGACGTACAAGCTCAAGCCCGGCGAATCCGCGCGCACGAAGATCACGCGCACGTACGGCTACGAGGACGCGGCGAAGGTGATCGAGGCGGCCATGCGCGACTACGCGGCGCACTACGGCGACGGGTAGGGAACCCTGCCGTTCGCGCCTCTCCTGACCGAGGGAGAACGCACATGTTCGGATCCGACACACTCGACACTGCCATTGGGCTCGTCTTTATCTACCTCATGGTCAGTTTCGTCTGCTCCGCGGCGGCGGAGTTCATCGAGGTCATTCTCAAGAATCGTCCGAAGAAGCTCTTTCAGGGCATCAGCGAGCTGCTCGCGCATTCGGACGAATGGGTGGCCAAGGTCTACAACGATCCGCTCGTGAGCTCGCTTTATAAAGGCAAATTCGGCGAAGTCAGTCCGAAGAACCTGCCGTCGTACATTCCGGGGAAGAACTTCGCCATCGCCTTGCTGAATCAGCTCGGGGACAACACGAGCTGGAACGCCTCGGTCGAGAACCTCTTCCCGCAGGCGGAGCGCACGACGCTGCAGAACCTGCGCAACATCAAGTCGCCGACGGAGGCGCAGCAACTCGAGCTCAAAGCGCTCGGCGCACATGAGCACATCTACAAGGCCATCAAGTCGGCACTGATGACAGCGGAAGGCGACATCAACAAGGCCGTGAAGAACATCGAGGATTGGTACAACAGCGCCATGGACCGCGTCTCCGGCTGGTTCAAGCGGCGGACGCATATCGTGCTCCTTTGCCTCGGCGCGGTGGCCGCGCTCGTCTACAACATCGACACGCTGTCGATCGTCACGCGCCTGGCGAACGACAAGGCCATCCGCCAGACCGTCGTCGCCTCGGCCGGCACGGCGGTGACGGCGAAGCAATCGACCGACACGGCAGCCACCGATGACATCAAAGCGGCAAAAGAAAAGCTCGATCTGAGCATCACCACGCTGCTGGCGAACGCCAGCGCGCTCATCGGATGGAAAGACTTCACGTGGGACTGCGTCTACCTTCGCGGTCAGTTGTGGGCGCACTGGCTCGGCTGGCTGCTGACGGCGATCGCTGTTTCCTTCGGCGCGCCGTTCTGGTTCGACGTGCTGAACAAGTTCATGGTCGTGCGCTCCACGGTCAAGCCGAAGGAGAAGAGCGAGCCGGAGAAGCCGAAATAAGCGTGATCGATTACATCCTGGAGATCTCGTTCGATTCCGCGGCCGAGGAGCTGGTGCAGTCGCGGCTGTTCCTGACGCGATCGACGGGGAGCGTGGCGGGGGCGAACCTGCTGGAGGCCTACTTCGATACCGCCGAGGATCGAGAGACGGCGATGGCGATGTTGCGCGGCGTCGCCGATCTGCACGCCTACGAGCGCGAGCGCGAGGACTGGCTCGCGCAGTACGAGCAGTCGCTGGAGCCGCTGCTGGTCGGCGCGTCGTTCATCGTCGCGCCGGATGCGCGGCTGTTTCCCGAGGAGACCGCGCGGCACAAGATCGTCGTGCCACAGGAGCAGGCCTTCGGCACCGGCTCGCACGAGACGACGTCACTCTGCATCGAGCTGCTCGAGTCGATGGACCTCGCGGGGAAGCGCGGCCTAGACGTCGGCGCGGGCAGCGGCATCCTGGCCCTTGCCATGCTCCGCCTCGGCGCGGCGAAGGCCATCGCCTTCGACAACGATCCCGACGCTTACGGCGCCTTGCGCGACAACCGCTCCCGCAACGGCGTCGAGGCGACGCGGATGCCGCTCTTCATCGGCGGCGTGGAGGCGCTGCGCGGCGGGCGCTTCGACGTCGTGACGATGAACATCATCCCCGAGGTCATCCTCCCGCTCCTCAGCGACGTCGCCGCGCACGTCGCCGGGACGCTGATCCTCAGCGGCATCCTCACCGATCGTGCGGCCGAGGTCGTGCGCGCGTGCGCGGGGCACGGGCTGCGCCTCGTGCAGGAGCGCGAGAAGGGAGAGTGGTGGGCGGGCGCGTTCGCTACGGTGTAGGGTTCGGCGCGGGGCCGATCTGCGCCTGCTGCGTCGAGAGCCCCGCGCGCGGCGTGCAGCCGTTGCCGAGGGCGACGGCCGCTGTTTCGGTCGCGTACGTCGGCTCCGCGAACATCGACGTGATCACCCACGCCTGGCTGGCGCGGCCGCGCTGTCCGTAGCCGGGGCGCGACGTCGAGTAATTGGCGCTGCCGCCGTTGTCGAGGTTCAGGTAGAGCCAGCCGCCGACGTCGCCCGAGGTCGAGAGCCCCGGCAAAATCGATGTCTGCGCCGCCGGGATCGAGAACGTTGCCGGCGTCGGCGGCGGCCCCGGACAGAGGACGAGGCAAGAGCTCACCACCGTGGCGTTTTCGTGCTCGTCGAAGCGCACGGCCTCGCCGATCTGCACGGCGTTATTCTTGTAGTCGTTGCACACGGCGTTCGACGTCGTCACTCCCTCGCGCCAGATCTTCAGCGTCGTGTTCAACCCGCCCGGACCGCCGGCGATGAAGCGCGGCGCGAAGACGCTCGGCAGCGGCTGGCGGCGGTCGATCGTCCGCGAGGCCTGCGCGACGTTGTAGCGGTCGTAGAAGGTGTACGGCAGGCTGGTGGCGACGACCGCGCCCGCCGCCCCGCCCTCGGGAATGGCGCGGATGTGCACGAGCGGCGAGCCTTGCGCGTACTGCCGGCCGGAGACCTGCGCGAGCTGCTCGTAGTCGCCGGTGAGGACGTTGTCGTAGAGCCGGATGGCCGCGTATCCGAACGACGTCGGCTTCGCCGTGGTGCACGTGGCCACGACGTCGATGGTGATGTAGCCGATGGCGTTCGCGTGCGCGTTGCCGACCTGGCACCCGTCCGACGTCTTGCCGGACGTGAAGATCTGCCGGAGATCGTTGATGAGCGACGCCGGCAGCGTGCCCGGCACGTTCGCGCAGGCGGTGCGCACGTCCGGGAGGAAGTTCGGATTCGCGTCGTTGTCGGCGGGCTGGGAGCCCGGCGTCGGATTCGTCAGGGTGGGCGTGTCGGCCGAGGTGCCGACGATGACGCCGTTCGCGAAGAGGTCGTAGAGGTTGAACGGCTGTACGTCGTAGCCGGTGAGGAAAACGGGGAAGCTCCAGGCCGGATAGGCGAGGTCGGTCCAGAGCGTGACGTGCGCGATCTGCGGCATGGTCGAGATGTTCTGGATCGTGAAGAGCGTCTGTTGCGCGGCCGGCTGCTTGCTGTTGAAGTCGACTTCGAAATACGGCAGCAGCAGCGTCGCCGCGGGCTGCCAGGCGATGTCGCAGCTGTCGTCGTTGTTCGTCGTCGACGCGGCCGGCGCGGACGCGGCGAGCAGCAGCAAGGCGAAGGCGAAGAGTGAACGTTTCATGGGTTTGGATTCGGCGCAGGTCCGATGTTTCCGCCGGGCGTGCCGGTCAACGGCCGCCGCGGCGAGCAGCCGTTGCCGAGGGCGATGGCCGGCAGCTCGACCGCGTACGTCGGCTCGGCGAACATCGAGACGATCGCCCAGTTCTGGCTCGGGCGCCAGGCGCCGCCGGGCGCGCCGAAACCCGGCCGCGACACCGAGTAGCTCGCGCTGCCGCCGTTGTCGAGGTTCAGGTACATCCATCCGCCGGCGTCCTTGAAGGGGTTCGGCGGAAAGAGAATCGAGGTCGACGGCGCGAGCATCGCCGCCGTCGTGGTCGGAGGGGGAGGCAGCGGAACGAGGCCGAGCGGATAGGTGATGATGGCGGCGTTCTCGTGCTCGTCGAAGCGGACGGCCTCGGCGATCGTCATGGCCTTCGTCTGCGAGGCCGCGTCCGCGCCGCTGCATGCGCCCGGGGTCTTCGTCTCACGCCAGATCTTGAACTGCGTGTTGAAGCCGTTCGCCCCGCTCTCGATGTAGCGCGGCACGAACGCCGACGGCAGCGGCTGCCTCCGGTCAGCGGTGCGCGCCGGCAGCGCTCGGGTGTAACGGTCGTAGAACGTGTACGGCAACGGCGTCGGCGCGACGGTGCCGGCGGGGCCGCCCTCGGGAATGGCGCGAATGTGCACGAGCGTCCCGCCCTGCGCGTAGCTCTTCGCGCCGCGCGGCACGATGAGCTGGTAGTCGCCGGTGAGGACGTTGTCGAAGAGCAGCAGAGTGGTGAAGTAGTCGCTCGATCTCGCGTTCTTCGCCGCGCACGTCGCCACCACGTCGATCGTCGCGTAGCCGATCGCGTTCGCGTGCAAGCCGCCGACCTGCGACGCGCAGCCGGCGCCGAGCCCGGTCGTAAAGAGGAGGCGGAGGTCGTTGAGAATCGGCGGACTGAGACTCAGCGGCAGGCCGAAGCAGGCCGCGGCCGCGCCGGGGAGGAAATTCGGATTTGCGTCGTTGCTCACCGGTTGCGAGCCCGCCGTCGGATTCGTCGGCACCGTCGTGTTCGACGACGTGACCGGCAGCGTGCCGGCGGCGAAGACGTCGTAGAGATTCACGGGCTGCACGTCGTAACCGGTCAGGAAAATTGAGAAATTGAAGGCCGGGTAGCCCCAGTCGGTCCAGAGCGTTACGTTCGCGATCTGTGGTGTCGACGAGACGTTCTGGACCGTGAAGATCGTCTGCAGGGCCGTGTCCCGCGGCGAATTGAAGTCGACCTCGAAGTAGGAGAGGAGCAGCGTCGCCGCCGGCTGGAGGGCGATGTCGCAAGAGTCGTCGTTGTTCGTCGTCGTGGGCGGCGTGGTGAAGGTGCCGCCGAACGCGGCAGTGGCAATGAGGAGCACGAGGATGGCGATGCGCATCGACGTTTTGTAGTACGAAAGAGCGCCGCGAAACGTCTTAGAATTGAGACCATGAATCAACTCAGCGACCGCTTACGCGGACTCGTGCAGTCCGACATCCGGCGCATGTCTCGCGAGTGCGAGCGCGTCGGCGCCATCAACCTCGGCCAGGGGATCTGCGATCTCCCCACCATCCCCGAGCTCGTCGAGGGCGCCTGCGACGCCATCGCCGGGCACAAGGCTACGTACTCGAAGTTCGAGGGCATCGACCTCCTGCGCGAGCGCATCGCCCGCAAGATGGCCCACTACAACGGCATCGTCTGCGATCCGGCCACCGAGGTCGTCGTCACCGTCGGGTCGAGCGGCGGCTTCGCCACCGCGGCCCTGGCCACGCTCAACGCCGGCGACGAAGTCATCCTCTTCGAGCCCTACTACGGCTACCACCTGAACACGCTCACGGTCCTCGGCTTCAAGCCGCGGTTCGTGCCGCTGCACGCGCCCGACTGGACGATCGACTTCGACGCCCTGCGCGCCGCCTTCACGCCGCGCACGAAGGCCATCGTCGTCTGCACGCCGTCGAATCCCTCGGGGAAGATGTTCACGCGCGAGGAGCTGGAGCGCATCGGCGCGCTCTGCCGCGAGCACGAGGCCTGGATCTTCACCGACGAGATCTACGAGTACATCGTCTGCGACGGACGCAAGCACGTGTCGCCGGCGTCGCTCGAATCGTGCCGCGACATCTGCGTGACGATCAGCGGCTTCTCCAAGACCTTCTCGATCACCGGCTGGCGCATCGGCTACGTCGTCGCGCCGCAGCGCGTGGCCGGGCCGATCGGATTGATGAACGATCTCCTGGCCATCTGCGCGCCGACGCCGCTGCAGTGGGGCGTGGCCCGGGCCCTGGAGGTGCCGGACAGCTACTACGTCGAGCTCGCCGCCGCGTACGAGAAGAAGCGCGACATCCTCGCCGCCGCGCTGACCGACGCCGGCTTCCGCCCGTCGATTCCGCAAGGGTCGTACTACATGCTCGCCGAGATCCCGAACGAGTTCCGCGACTCCGCCGAGGCGGCGAAGGCGCTGCTCGAGGAAGCCCGCGTGGCCTCGGTGCCGGGGACAGCGTTCTTCGAGTCCGACACCGGCAAGCGCATGCTCCGCTTCTGCTACGCGAAGGACTTCGAGGCCCTCGAGGAGTCCTGCCGAAGGATGCGGGCGTTCCGCGCGGTCAGGGCCGAGGTTTGACGTGCGCCGCGCTGCCTTCGCGATCGGCCTCCTGATCCTGGCGCCGGCGCTTGGCGCGTCGTTTCAAGAATCATCTGGCAGCGGATCGCTGACAGGTGTCGTTGTGACCCCCGACGGAGCCGTGCTGCCTGGCGTGGCTATAACGGCAACGCGAGTATCGGGCGGCGCCCCGCCGCAAACAACGGTCACGGACGTGCAGGGACGATTTCGCTTCGTCAGCATTCCGGCCGGCGACTATCGCCTCAAGGCGGAGCTCGCTGGATTCGGAACGCAGACCGCGAGCGCTCGCGTCGAACCCGGTCAAAGCGCCGAGGTCACGATTCGGTTCGGGCCGCAGCCGATCGCGCCGCCGCCGACCGGCACCGTCGAAGGTCACGTGCAGTCGGAGGACGGCACCGCGATCGACGGCGCCTCGCTCGTCTTCGTGCCGGGCCGCGGCGGGAAGCAGGCCACGGCGGACACGAATTCATCCGGCAGCTACACCCGCGACTACCTCATCGTCGATACCTATGACGTGACGTGCTCGGCGAGCGGTCATGCCGCCATGACCAAGTCCATTCGCGTTGCCAAGGACAGCACCGTCCGCCTCGATTTCAAACTGAAGAAGCAATGACGCCCGAGGAGCAGCTCGCGTACGAGCGGTCGATCGCGGAGATCCTAGCGATCCGAAACGTGGAGAAGCCAACACCGTGGTGGCGCGAGCTTCTGGCATCCAGCGTCGTGGCGGCGCTGGTAACGGCCGTCGCCGGCACGCTCGGAGCCGGAATTCTCGTGGCGATGTATCAGACGAACGCGCGCCGCGACGAGCAGGCCATCAGCGACCGGAAGGTGCGCTCCGAGGCGCGCCAGCGGGCGGTCGAGCGCGCGCTCTCCACGCTCGCGGAAGGGGAATCTCACGCGCGCGGCATGATCGCGGTGACGCGACGGCGATTCCAGATTCAGAATGCCGCTGCCTTCGCGGCAGCCGATCTCTCGCAGCAACGCGCAAAGATCGTTGGTGGCTGGAACGACTTCGATGCGAGCTGGCCGGCGCAGAAGAAGACAATCTCGTCTCTCCTGCGGCAGACGTTCGATGCGCAATCCGGCGTCGTCGCGGCATGGAACGATGTGGCCTCCTCGCTCGACCGTCTGCTCGCCCGGACCACGGAGGAGTACGACGGCTATCTGAGTAATCCGGCGAGCGTCGTTGACAAGGCTTTGCCTCCCGACTTCGATGCGGAGCTGAGGTCGAAGATCGACGCCTTCACCGCCGCTGTCGAGGCGGCGGAGCGGTAGCGCACGTCTCACGGCGTCGGGTTCGCCGCCGGCGCCACCTGCGCGCCCGCCCTCGGCGAGGGCGAGCATCCGTTGCCGAGGGCCGGGACCGTGGCCTCCGTCGCGTAGGTCGGCTCCGCGAACATCGAGGCGATCACCCAGTTCTGGCTCTGGCGCACGCCGATGTACGTGCTCGTGTTCGTGCGGAAGTCGCGAGCGATGCCCGACGTGAGGCCGACGCTGTACGCGGTCGAGCCGCCGTTGTTCAGGTTCAGGTAGAGCCATCCGCCGACGTCGCCGGAGGTCGAGATCGCGGGGAAAAAGCCCGAGATCGCCGGCGCCGAGAAGGCCGCGTTCGTGCCGGGCGTCGGCAAGGCGGCGCTGATGGCGATGGGCAGCGGGTACAGCGTGGCGTTCTCGTGCTCGTCGAAACGCACCGCGTCGGCGATCGGCATGTACGAGTTTCTCGACGGGGCGTTGGGGTTCGTCACGCTGGAGGAACAAATCCCCGTGGCCACGCCCTCGCGCCAGATCTTGAACGACGTGTTGAGCGCGCCGGTGCCGCCCGCGATGTAGCGCGCGGCGAACACCGACGGCAGCGGCTGTCTTCGGTCGGCCGTGCGCTGCGGCAGCGCGGCGGTGTAGCGGTCGTAGAACGTGTACGGCAGGCTGGAGTCGGCGACGGCGCCGGCCGCGCCCCCCTCGGGAACGGCGCGGATGTGCACCATCGGCCCGCCCTGCGCGTAGCTCTTGTCGCCGCGCGGCACGATCTCCTGGTAATCGCCGACGAGGACGTTGTCGAAGAGCGCCGTGCCGGCGAAGTAGTCGCTCGACGACGGATTCTTCGCCGAGCACGTGGCCACGACGTCGATCGTGGCGTAGCCGATGGCCAGCACGTGCGTCCCGCCGACGGCCGCGGTGCACGGGATGGACTGGCCGGTCCCTTTCCCGATCACGAACAGCAGCTGCAGGTCCTGCAGGAGCGCCGGCGGAATGACGCCCGCGAGCAAAGCGCACGCGGTCGGGACGTCGGCGAGAAAATTCGGATTGGCGGCGTTGCCGAACGGCTGCGATCCCGGCGTCGGATTCAGCGGCACCGGCGTCGTGAACGACGTCCCGCCGCTCGTCGGCGGAAAGCCCGGCGCGATCATGCCGCGGGTGAAGATGTCGTAGAGGTTGATCCCCTGCACGTCGTAGCCGGTGAGGAAGATCGGGAACGAGAAGGCGGGGTAGCCGTAGTCGGTCCAGAGCGTCACGTTGGCGATCTGCGGATAGGGCGAGACGTTCTGGACGGTGAAGAGCGTCGTGCGCGCGCTCGACGGCGGCGAGAGGAAGTCGACTTCGAAGTACGGCAGCAGCAGCGTGGCCGCGGGCTGCACGGCGATGTCGCAGCTGTCGTCGTTGTTCGTCGTCGACGGGCTGGTCCGCGACGTCGCCCCCGACGCCGCCGCGGCCACGAGGAAAACGATCACGGACCAGCGCATCGGTCTCATCTCACGGTGTCGGGTTCGCGGCCGGGGCGATCTGCGCGCCTCTCACCGGCGACGTCGAGCAGCCGTTGCCGAGCGCCAGCGCCGTGGCCTCGGTGGCGAAGGTCGGGTCGGCGAACATCGAGGTGATCACCCAGTTCTGGCTCTGGCGCAGCCCCGTGCGCGTGCTCGTGTTCGTGCGGAAGTCGCGGGCCAGCCCGGTGACGACGCCGACGCTGTACGCATCGGAGCCGCCGTTGCTGAGGTTCATGAAAATCCATCCGGCCAGGTCGCCCGACGTCGCCAGCGGCGGGAAGAGGAACGACGAGGTGTCGATCGTCAGCGTCGTCTGCGTCCCCAGCGGCGGCGCGCAGGTCGCGGTCGGGCAGCCGCTGCTCACCGTGGCGTTCTCGTGCTCGTCGAAGCGGACGATCTCCGTGACCGGCATGTTGCTGTTCTTCGGATAATCGGAGCAGGTGGCGTCGCCGGAGAGAACGCCTTCGCGCCAGATCCGCAGCGACGTGTTGAAGCCGCCCGGGCCGCCCTGGATGAAGCGCGGCGCGAACGTCGACGGCAGCGGCTGCCGGCGGTCGACGGCGCGGTTGAAGAAGAAGGCGGTGGTGTAGCGGTCGTAGAACGTGTACGGCAGGTTCGTCAGCGTCGAGGCGCCCGCCGGCCCGCCCTCGGGGACGGCGCGGATGTGCACCATCGGCCCGCCCTGCGCGTACTTCTTGTCGCCGGTGTTGACGATCTGGTAGTCGCCGGTGAGGACGTTGTCGTAGAGCAGGTTGTTGGCGAAGTAGTCCTTCGACATCGGCTTGACCGGGAAGCAGGTGGCCACGACGTCGATGGTGATGTAGCCGATGGCGTTGGCGTGCGTGCCGCCGACCGGCGTGGACGACGTCGGCGGAATGGTGGACGACGGCGGCGGGCAGCCGAGCTGGTTGTCGGCGGGGACGCCGACGGTGAACATCTGCTGGAGGTCCCGGAGGAGCGTCGTCGGGAACACGCCGGGAAGGTTCGTGCAGACTTTCCCGACGTCAGAGAGGAAGTTCGGATTCGTCGGCGCCGGCTGCGTGCCCGGCGTCGGGTTCACCGGCACCGTCGTGTTCACCGACGTGCCGCCGCCCGGCGTGGGTCCCGGCGCGATCGACGCACGCGCGAAGACGTCGTAGAGGTTGATGCTCTGCACGTCGTAGCCGGTGAGGAAAATCGGGAACTGCAAGGCCGGGTAGCCGTAGTCGGTCCAGAGCGTGACCTCGGCGATCTGCGGCAGCGCCGAGACGTTCTGGACGGTGAAGAGCGTCGTGCGGGCCTTTGTCTGCGGAGAGCTGAAGTCGACGTCGAAGTACGGCAGGAGCAGCGTGGCCGCGGGCTGCACGGCGATGTCGCAGCTGTCGTCGTTGTTCGTGGTGCTGGGACTGCCGGCGCGGAACGTTCCGGCCAGGGCAGACGTCGCGAGGAGCAGGGCGAGAGCATAGGTCGCGAGTGTGCGCATTGTGCGATGACCTCCGCCGCTTACTTACGGAGACCGGCCGCGTTTCGTCGCCTCACGGATTCGGATTGGCCGCCGGACCGATGGGCGTCAGCCGTGAAAGCTCGGGCGCGGGGGAGCAGCCGTTGCCCACCGCGACCGCGTCCATCTCCACCGCGAAGCGTCCCTCGGCGTACATCGACGTCACGACCCAGGCCTGGCTCTGGCGCGGACCGTTCGTGGTCGTGCCGAAGTCGTAGCCGCGCGTCGCGCTGTACGCGGGCGAGCCGCCGTTGTTGAGGTTGAGGTAGAGCCAGCCGCCGACGTCGCCGGAAACCCCGAAGGCCGGGAAGAGTCGCGACGTGGTGGGGTTGCTCGAGACCGCGGGAAGCATCGAAAAGCCGCCGATCGTGGCGAAGGCGGCGTTCTCGTGCTCGTCGAAGCGGATTTCCTCGGCCACGTTCACGTCGAGGTTCCGATCGTAGCCGAGGGGGCAGGTCGTTGGCGCCGCGTACGCTTCGCGCCAGATCTCCAGGTTCGTGTTGAACCCGCCGGTGCCTCCTTCGATGAACCGCGGCAGGAAGGCCGACGGCAGCGGCTGCCGCCGGTCCGTCGTCCGCCGCAGGCCGGTCGTGAAGAGATCGTAGAACGTGTAGGGCAGCTGCGTGGGGACGTAGGCGCCGGCCGGACCGCCTTCCGGAATGGCGCGGATGTGCACGAGCGGATTCCCGCCCGCGTAGTTGCCGGTGGCGGGATTGGGATTGATGTGCTGGTAGTCGCCGGTGAGGACGTTGTCGAAGAGGATCTCGTTGGCGAAGTAGGCGGACGAGAGCGGCGAGTTGGAGTTGCAGTTGGCGACGACGTCGATCGTCGCGTAGCCGACGGCGTTCTGATGTACGCCGCCGACGGATTTGACGATCGCGCAGCCGGGGGCGGTGACCGTGCCTTTCGTAAAGGCCGTCCGGAGGTCGTTGCGCAGGGCCTCGCCGAGGGCGCCGGGAAGGCTGCTGCAGGTCGTGGCGGCGTCGGGTAGGAAGTGCGGGTTCTTATCGTTGGCGAGGGAGATCTCGCCCGGAGGCGTCTTGTTCGACGTGCCGCCCACAAAGGGCTGATAGGGCCCCGGCGCCACCAGACCGCGCACGAAGATGTCGTAGAGGTTGATGCCCTGCACGTCGTAGCCGGTGAGGAAGATGTTGAACGTCAGCATCGGATAGGCGCCGTCGGTCCAGAGCGTCACGCGGGCGATCTGGGGCATGGCCGTGGTGTTCTGGATGGTGAAGAGCGTCTGTCGGGCTACCACCTGCGGCGTGTTGAAGTCGACCTCGAAGTACGGCAGGAGCAGCGTGGCGGCGGGGAGGACGGCGATGTCGCAGGAGTCGTCGTTGTCGATCGTCATCGGCCGGAGCGTCTTGGCCGTTCCCGGCCGAGCCGCGGGCGCCGCGTTCGGCGCCGGGCCGATCGGCATCGTTTTCGAGTAGTCGGGCGCCGGCGAGCAGCCGTTGCCGATCGCCGCCGCGTCCGTCTCCGTCGCGTAGCGTCCCTCGGCGAACATCGAGACGACGACCCAGGCCTGGCTTTGGCGCGGGCCTTTGTCCGTCGTGCCGACGCGGTAGTCGCGCGCCGCGCTGTACGCGGGCGAGCCGCCGTTGTTGAGGTTCAGGTACATCCACCCCCCGACGTCGCCGGACGTCGACGTCGACGGGAACGGGCTCCCGGCCGTGGAGACCGCCGACGTCGCCGGCAGCCCGGCGTAGCAGCTGGAGTAACCAATGCAAAAGTAGTCGTCGTACTGCGGGTTCTCGTGCTCGTCGAAGCGGACCTCCTCTTCGATCTCCATGTGGGCGTTTTGTGCGTGGTCGACCGGGCACGACGTCAACTCCGCGGCCGCCTCGCGCCAGATCTGATAGTTCGTGTTGAACGCGCCGGTACCGCCTTGGATGAAGCGCGGCATGAACGCCGACGGCAGCGGCTGCCGCCGGTCCTGCGTGCGCGTCACGGCGCGGCGCGTGTAGAGGTCATAGAAGGTATACGGCAGCCGCGTCGGCACGACGGCACCCGCCGGACCGCCTTCCGGAAGAGCACGGATATGCACGAGCGGATTTCCACCCGCGTAGTTGCCTGTGGCCTGGTTCGGGTTGACGTGCTGGTAGTCGCCGGTGAGGACGTTGTCGAAGAGGATCTCCCTCGTGAAGTAGGCCGGGTCGGCCGGGGAGATGGGGTTGCAGTTGCCGACGACGTCGATCGTCGCGTAGCCGATGGCGTTGACGTGGACGGCGCCGACCGGCTTGACGATCGTGCAGTCCGGCCGCGTCACCGTTCCCTTCGTGAACGCCGTCTGCAGGTCGGTGAGCAGCGCGCGGTCGAGAGGGCCGGGCAGGCTGCTGCACGTCGCGGCGGCGTCGGCGAGGAAGTGCGGGTTCTGGTCGTTGGGGAGCGAGAGCATTCCCGGCGCGCCGCCGGCAGCGGACGCCACGACGCCGCGGGCGAAGACGTCGTAAAGGTTGATGCCCTGCACGTCGTAGCCGGTGAGGAAGACGTTGAAGGTGAGCATCGGATAGGCCCAGTCGGTCCAGAGCGTCACGCGGGCGATCTGCGGCGCGGCCGTGGTGTTCTGGATGGTGACGAGCGTCGTCTGCGCCACCGTGGCCTTGGAATTGAAGTCGACTTCGAAGTACGGCAGGAGCAGCGTGGCCGCGGGAAGGAGGGCGATGTCGCAGGAGTCGTCGTTGTTGATCGTGGCGGCGGCCGCGGTCGTGGCAAGCAGACAGAGGACGACGGCGATGCGTTTCATGGCGACGGCCCGACCTGCGCTCCCGGCTTCGGCGCGGGTGTGCAGCCGTCGACGAGCGCGGGGGCGGCGACGTCGACCGGGTCGATCTGCTCCGCGAGCATCGAAGAGATCACCCATCCCTGGCTGCCGAGGTTGAGGTAGAGCCAGCCGCCGACGTCGCCGGACGTGCTGGCGACGGGGAAGAGGGCGGATTCGGCTGGCACCGAGATCGTTGCCGGCGTCCCCACCACGGTCGGGCAGACGATGATGCAGCCGCTGGGAACGGCCGCGTTTTCGTGCTCGTCGAAGCGCACCACGTCGACGAACGGGATGGTGGAATTGGCGCTGTAGTCGCTGCAGCGCGAGGCCGGCGGCGTTGCCTCGCGCCAGAGCGTCACCCGCGTCCTGAAGCCGCTCGGCCCGCCGCTGACGTAGCGCGGCGCGAAGACCGACGGCAGCGGCTGGCGGCGGTCCGACATCTTCGGTGCCCACTGCTCATAAAACGTGTGCGGCAGCGTCGTGCCCTCGGCCACGGCCCGGATGTGCACCAGCGGCCCGCCGTGCGCCGCCAAGCGTCCGCCGAGCGGCGTGATCTGCTGGTAGTCGCCGGTGAGAACGTTGTCGTAGAGGATCTGGTCCCAGTACTGCGGTTGCGAAGGAAGGGATGTGTTGCACGACGACATGACGTCGATCGTCGCGTAGCCGATGGCGTTCGTGTGCGCGCCGCCGATCTGCGCCGGGCACGGAATGGCGTTGCCGGCGGATCTGCCGATCGTGAAGATCTGCTGCAGGTCTTGCAGCAGGGGCTTCGGGAAGGTACCGGGAAGGCTCGAACAGAACGTGATCGAGATCTTCGGATTTTCATTGTTCCGGGCCGGCTGCGAGCCTGCCGTCGGATTCGACGGCACGGAAGCGTTCGACGACATGCCGGACGTCGACACGATCGTCGCGTGCACGAGGATGTCGTAGAGGTTGATCCCTTGCACGTCGTAGCCGGGCAGGAAGATGTTGAAGTCGAGGGCCGCGAAGCCCCAGTCGGTCCACAGCGTCACGTGCGCGATCTGCGGCAGGCGCGAGGTGTTCTGGATCGTGAAGAGCGTCTGCGTTGCCGAACCCTGCGGCGACTTGAGATCGACTTCGAAGTACGGCAGGAGCAGCGTCGCCGCGGGGCGCAGGGCGATGTCGCAGCCGTCGTCGGCCGCGAATGCGGCAACGGCGAAGAGCAGCGCGGCGGCGATCATCGAACAGCGACGCATCGCCTGCAATTACGGACGCGCCGCGCGCGCCGTCGCTATTTCTTGTGCGCCGCGTTCAGATCGGCGAGCACTTCCTCGGCATGCTTGGCCGGGTCGACTCTCTTGTAGATCTTCTTGATCCGGCCGTTGGGGCCGATCCAGTACGTCGTCCGCGCCACGCCCCACGTCCGCCGCCCGTACAAATTCTTCTCCTTCCACACGCCGTACATCTTGGCGATGTCGGCGGTGGCGTCGGAGAGCAGCGGGAAGTTGAGGTCGTGCTTGGCGCGGAACTTCTCGTGCGACTCGAGCGAGTCGGTGGAGACGCCGAGGACCGTGGCGTGGGCGCGGGAGATGTCGCCCTCGTGATCGCGGAACGAGCACGCCTCGGTCGTGCATCCCGGCGTGTCGTCCTTCGGATAGAAGTAGAGGATCACGTCCTGCCCGCGCAGCTCGCGCAGCGTCACGTCCTTGCCGCGCGTCGAGGGCAGACGGAACTGCGGAGCGACGTCGCCGGGTTTGGGTTCGTAGAAGTCTTGCATTGAATCTCCGAGCGATTAGCGATTAGCGATTAGGCCCGCCCTCCCGAATCCCGAATCGCGAATCGCGAATCGCGAATCGCTAGTTCGTCACTCCCGTTGCAAACAGCACTTTCTCCGCAACCAACACCGCGTTCAGCGCCGAGCTGCGGCGGAGATTATCGCAAACGGCCCAGACCCAGAATCCGCCGGCAATCGAGGCGTCGCGGCGCACCTCCGCGACCAGCACCTCGTCCCTCCCGGCCGCGTCGATCGTGCCGAATTGCTCGTCCGCCTCGGGCAGGGCGATGGCCGCGTTCGCGCGCAGCGATTCCTCGATGTCGCGGACCTCCAGCTCCTCCTCCGCCTTCACGAACAGCGAGAACGTGTGCCCGTGGAAGATCGTCCCCTGCGTGACCAGCAGGGCCACCTGCGAGCGCGCGTCGACGAGGGCGCGGATCTGCGCGACGATGCGCTCCTCGTTGTGCTCGAGCGCCGGATAGAGGTTGAAGGCCAGCTGGCGATCGAACACCTCCTTCGGCACGCTCTGGACGTTCAGCACGCTGATGGTCTGCCGGGCCAGCTCCTCGACGCCGGCCTGCCCGAATTCCGAGGCCGGCTGCACGACCGTGGCCGTGCAGAGCTCGACGCGCGCCAGGCGCGCCATCTGATGCAGCACCAGCGCGATCGGAATGGCCACCGGATGCGGCGAGACCAGCACGCGGTCGCTGCCGTCGATCTGATCGAGGTTCACGCCGGCGACGGCCAGGCGTCCTCCCTCCGCGGTCGTCGGCTGCGAGAGGTCGACGGCGATGAAGTTGTCGTCGTCGGCGCGCTGCAGCCACTCGCCGTTCTCCTCGGCCCGACCGCAGAAAAAGACGAGGTCGAGGTCCTCGAGCTCGTCGTCCGACACCGGCTGCACGTACGCCGGCTCGCCGTTCGCCTCGGTCAGCGTGCCGGCATCCTTCCCCGTGGCCAGCAGCACCAGCTTCGCGAACGGAAACGAGCGCTCGCGCAGGATGGACTGGATCTCCGTCCCGACGAGGGTCAACGGGTTGACGATTCCGATCCGATAGCCGGCTGCTTGTTTCGGTTCAGGCATGGGTGGATTCGGGCTCGGGCTCGGGCGCGGGAAGCGACGATGGGAAGGCGATCGACCAGAGCTTCATCAGCGGCCCCGAGGCGAGGTAGGAGATCGAGCCGACGAAGAGAAACTCGCGCGGCCACTTCGCGGCGATGGCCAGCACGCCGGCGATCAGCACGATCGGCAGCAGCGACCGCTCGCGTTTGAAGTAGAGCCCTTTCTGGCTGCGGTAGCGGATCGGCGAGACCATCGCGAACGCCACCGCCACCGTCAGCACGACGATGACCATGGCGAAGCGTTCGTTCGTCACCGGCGCCGGCGCGTAGAAGGCGATCGACGCCAGCGTCAGCGCTCCGGCGGGGCTGGGCAGGCCGACGAAGTAGCGGTGGTCGGTCTTCCCGGCCATGACGTTGAAGCGGGCCAGGCGCAGCGAGACAGCCACGAGGAAGATGAACGCGATCGGCGCGCCGATGCGCAGGTCGCGCAGGCCCCAGCAGTAGACCAGCACCGCCGGCGCGGCGCCGAAGGTGACGACGTCGGCGATGGAGTCGTACTCCTTGCCGAACTCGCTCGTCGCGCCGAGGGCCCGGGCCAGCAGGCCGTCAAACGTGTCGAACACCGCGGCGATGAAGAGCGACAGGCAGGCCGTCTCGAACGACTGGATGGCCAGGTCGTTGCGGCCGTCGGTGATGGCCGCGACCGCGCGCGTGCAGGCGATGATGGCCCGGAAGCCGAAGAAGATGTTCAGCATCGTCATCAGCGTGGGGATGATGTAGATGCCGCGGCGGAGGTTCGGCGGCTTCACGCGGGCTCTCCGATCTGCGCGATCACGGTCAGGCCGACCTTCACCTTCTCACGCATCTTGACGTTGATCACGGCGTCGGGAGGAAAGAAGATGTCGACGCGCGAGCCGAACTTGATCATGCCCACGCGCTCGCCGCGCACGACCTCGTCGCCTTCTTTCTTGTCGAAGACGATGCGCCGCGCCAAGAGGCCGGCGATCTGCTTGAAGGCCACGCGCCCGCCGTGGCCGTCCTCGACGACGATCAGGTTCTGCTCGTTCTCCGTCGACGACTTCTCGGCGAAGGCGGCAATTTTCTTCCCAGGGTTGTAGCGGTAGTGCACGATCCTGCCGCTGATCGGGGCGCGGTTGACGTGGACGTCGAAGACGGACATGAAGATGCTAACCTGCCTGGTGAGCCCGGGCCAGACCTCGCCGTCGGCGACGTCCTTGATCTGCACGACCGTGCCGTCCGCGGGCGAGAGGACGTCGACGTGACGCTCCGAGCCGGCCCGATGCGGGTCGCGGAAGAAGTTCAAAAGGAAAAGGAGGACGAGGGCCAGCAACGCCCCGGCGATCCACCACTGGATCAGAAACGCCGCGGCGGCGACGATGGCGACGGGGACGATGAAGATCCATCCCTCGGGAGCGAGGCGCACGCGCGGCATGCGGGGATTAAACCAGAAACCAGAAACCAGAAACCAGAAAAGGCGGGAGGCCTCGCAGCCGTCCCGCCTTTTTTCTGGTTTCTGGTTTCAGGTTTCTGGTTTTATGCGACGGCGTGCGCCGCCTCGTACGTCCGGATTCTCGCCGCCATCTGGTCCTTCAGATGCAGCTTTCGTTTCTTCAACGTCTTCTCTTCCAGCTCCTCGTCGGTCGTGACTTCGCGCTTGCCCGACAGCTCGGATAGCCGCGATTCACAGGCGTGATGCTCGTCGATCCACTGCCGGAACTCTTCGTCCTCGAGGCTGAGAATCCGTTGAATCTCCGCGGTACGGTCGGACATCAATTTTTTCCTCCTTCAAGTACCGGTTCGCTGGGCCGATTGTAAACCTAACCTACAATCCAAGGCCGATGCCTGGCCGCCGCGTCGCCGAGGTCGCTTTAGCCGTCGTTGCGCTCTCGACGCTCATTACCCCTTTCCGCCGCGATCTCTTCGTCGGCGACGAGACGAAATACGGCCAGGTGATCCGCGAAATGCGCGCCACGGGGGCGTTTTTTCTGCCGACTCTGGGCGGGAAGCCGTTCACGCATAAGCCGCCTATCCACTTCTGGCTCATCGACTTACTGACGTTCCCCCTCGGCGTTTATTCGATGTGGGCGTTCGTCCTGCCGTCGCTCGCGGCCTTCGGGCTGCTGCTGTGGCTGATGTGGCGCCGCGGCGGGCCGCTGGCGGCCTTCATCTGCGCCACGTCCCTGCTCGTTTGGACCTCGGCGCAGACGGCGCGGATGGACGTCAGCTTCACCCTGCTGATCGCCGCCGGGCTCATCTTTTTGGAGCGCTTTCTCGACCACGACGACTTCCGCGCTCTGCTGCTCTGCGCGGTGGCCCTCGGCATCGCGACGCTGGTCAAAGGCCCGATGGCGCCGGTGATCGGCATCGCGCTCTTTTTTCTGGAGTGGTGGCGCCGCCGCCGCGTGCCGCGCGGCAATTACCTGCCGGCCATCGCCGCGCTCGTGCTCATCCCGCTGGCCTGGTTCATCCCGGCCATGCTCCTCGGCGGTCAGGCTTACACGCACGAGGTCATCGTCAAGCAGACCGTCGGCCGCGCCGTGGCCACGTGGGTCCACCAGGCGCCGCCATGGTTCTACGTGTTCCACCTCCCGGCGACGCTCTTCCCGTGGTTCTTCCTCGCCGTCGTGGCGGTGATCGCGCGGCCGCGCTCGTTCCTCGTGAACTGGATTCTGGCGGTGCTCGTGCCGTACTCGCTGATGGCCTCGAAGCTCGACGTCTACATGATGGCCATGATCCCGGCGGTGGCGCTGCTCGTCGCCGAGGTTCGATGGTCGCGGCTGGCGAACGCGGTCGCCGCGGCGATCCTCATCCTGGCCCTCGGCGGGCTCTTCGCGACGGTTCCGATGGTGCCGGTACGTGGCCTCTGCATCGCCACCGCGATCGCCGGCGCCGTCGCGCTGCTCGTCGTCCTTCGTTCTTCGTTCGCGGCCGGTACGGTCGCCGTCGGCCTGGCGTCGCTCGTGCCGCTGCTCTACACCGCCTTCATCCTCATGCCGCAAGTGAACGAGATCGCCTCCACCCGCGCGCTCGTCGCCGCGCTGGCGCGGCAGCAGGTGCCGGGCGACCAGATCGCGCTGTACTGGTGCCCGTACCTCTGGACGCGCGACATGCCGCGCGATCTCGAGCGCGTCGTCTACGCCGATGGCGCAGCGGAGATCCACGGCCGCGTGATCGCCACGAGCCGCGCGCACGCGAACGAGATCGCATCCGCGCTGGCCGGCGCCCAGCGCGTCGATCAACTGCAGCTGATCGGGAAATGGTTCGATGTCTATCGACGCTAAGCGCCGGCTCGCCGCGGCCGCGTTCGTCGCGCTGCTGGTCCTCTCCGTCTTCTGGCCGGAGCCGGTGGTCGACATCAACCGCCTCTGCTGCAACGCTCCGCTCGGCGTCGACGAGCTCTCGTTCCTCGGACGGGAAGCGCCGAGCTGGGACGTCGTCTTCTGGTGCCTGGCCGGACTCCTGGCCATCGCCCTGATGCATTCGAGTGCTCCGCCGCGCGACTTCCGGCTGCCGCGTTTGCGCGCGAGTTTCCCGCCGCGCGTGCTCATCTCGTTTGTCGCCGCCGCGGCCGCCGTGATGCTGACGTGGCGCTTCGCCGACGCCCCGATCACCGCCTGGGCCGAGCGCATCCAATCCGACGCCGTGCAGGACTGGATCCGCCTCGCCAACCGCTTCGGCGGCGGCATGAACCCGGCCATGATCGTCCTCTTTTTCTACCTCGCCGGCGTGGCCTACAGCGTGCCGCGCTGGAAGCAGTACGCGCTGTCGATGACCCTCGCCGGCGCCGGCGGCGGCGTGCTCGCGCAGATCATCAAGTACGCCGCCGGCCGGACGCGCCCTGAGCTGTGGCTCGGTCCGTTCCAGCACGCCCGCGCCTCGGCCACGTCGTTCCCGAGCGGCCACACCGTCGGCGCCTTCGCCCTGGCCGGCGTGCTGCTGTTCACGTCGCCGTCGCGCGCGCTGCGCATCGCCGCCGTCGTCCTCGCCATCGGCGTCGGCGTCTCCCGCATCCTCGCCTTCCGCCACTGGACGAGCGACGTCGTCGCCTCCGCCGCCGTCGGTCTGATTGCCGCCTGGATCGTGAGCCAGCTCACAAAAGAGCCGCGGCCGGTCGAGTAGAGTCCGCGCGCCCATGTCGCGAGACCGCCTGCCGCTGTTCCACTACGACGTCGTGCGCGAGCTCTGCGACCCCTGCAGCAACGAGCGCTTCCAGTTCGTCCCCACCGGCGGCGCCCCCGCCCTCGGCACCTGCCCGCGCTGCGGCAATGAGCGCAGGCTCGCCGACATCAGCGACGCGGCCATCATCCGCCTGGTCACGGAGCCGGACGGGGAGCTGGTGGTGGTGCGGGCGATGGCCTGACGCCGAGGTATCATCGGAGCGTGAGCAGCAACCCGGTGCGCCGCGGCGCGACGTACGAGGACCTTCTCAAGGTTCCGGAGAATCTCGTCGCGGAGTTGATCGACGGCGAGCTCTACACGTGGCCGCGGCCGGCCGCGCGACATGCACGCGTGGCGGCGGCGCTAGGCGCCTTTCTCTACCGGCGATTTGATGACGGCGACGGCGGCCCCGGCGGCTGGTGGATCGTCACGGAACCGGAGCTGAATCTCGGCGGACGCCACATGGTGCCCGATCTTGCCGGCTGGCGGCGCGAACGAATGCCGGAGTATCCCGACACGACCGGCTGCACCGTCGCTCCGGATTGGGTGTGCGAGATCCAGTCCCCGAGCAACGCGCGGCACGACCGCGTCGTCAAGTTGCCGCGGTATGCCGAACACGGCGTGAGGCACGTATGGCTCGTCGACACCGCTGCAAAAACGCTCGAGGTCCTCCGTCTCGATGGCGACCGATGGATCGTCGCCGGAAACTACGGAGGCGATGACAAAGCCCGCGCCGAGCCGTTCGATGCCGTCGAGCTCAATCTCGCCGCGCTCTGGCTTCCCTAACTGCGGCGATGCGCCGCGCACGCAAGCCCCTGTGATGGCACGCACAACATAGGCGGATCGTTACGCCTATCTTTCCGGCATGTTCGCCGCGCTCCTCCTCGCCGCGGCATTGCCGCAGCAGCCGCAGTTGCAGGAGCAGATCACCGTCGAGCGTGTGATCGTCGACGCGCGTGTGACGAGCTCCGGCGGCGATCCGATCACCGGCCTCAAGGCAGCGGACTTCATCGTGAAAATCGACGGCAAGCGCGCCGGCGTCGAGTCGGCCGACTGGTCGTGGGATTCGGCGGCGATCCGGGAGATCGCGGACGTGGCCACGGGCGTCCAATCGCCGTCGCCGCCCTCGCGCGGCCGCCTGCTGATCTTCGTCTTCCAAACCGACTACGAGCGCAACAACGCCCGCCTTCGCGGACAGATGCGGCTCCTGCAACTCGGCCACGAGTGGCTCGATTGGATCGAGCCCGAAGACCGCGTGGCCGTGTTCTCGTTCGACTCGCACCTGAAGTTCCGCCTCGACTTCACGAGCGACAGGGGCGAGATCGCCGCGGCCATGAACGAGGCGCTCTACATCGACGATCCGCCGTGGCCGCGGCGCGCCGCATCGCCGTCTCTCGGTGCGCGCCTGATCCCGCGCGATCTGCCCCGGGCCGGCTCGCTGGAGAAGGGCCTGATCGCCATTGGCAACGCGCTGATCGACGTTCCCGGGCCGAAGTCGCTGATCCTCTTCGGCTGGGGCATCGGGCGCTACACCCGCGACGGAACGCCGATGTCGGCGCGCGTGCGGATGCCGCTGAACTACGGAATCGTGCGCAACGCCCTCGCCAGCGGGCGCGTGAGCGTTTTCTCGATTGACTTCACCGCCGCGGATGCGCACTCCCTCGCCAGCGGAATGGAGAGAGTCGCCGACGACACCGGCGGCTTCTACGCCAGCACGTACAAGTTCCCGCGCCTCGCCGCGCAGCGGCTGCAGCGGACGTTGGCCGGCCATTACGAGCTGGAGGTGCGAAAGCCGCCGTCGTTGCGGCGCGGCGCGCACGTCATCGAGGTCGAGGTCGCGCGGCGCGACGCCCACGTGTTGGCGCGCACAACGTACAACGACCGTTGAGGGTAGGCGCTAGCCCTCCACCTCCGCGAAATTCACCGACACCAATCGCGAGCAGCCCGCCTCCTCCATCGTCACGCCGTAGAGAATGTCCGCCGCCTCCATCGTGCGCCGCGAGTGCGTGATCACGATGAACTGCGTGTCCCGCGACATGTCCCGCACCAGGCGCACGAAGCGGTCGTTGTTGATCTCGTCGAGCGGGGCGTCGACCTCGTCGAGGATGCAGAACGGCGAGGGCTTGTAGCGGAAGATCGCGAAGAGCAGCGCCAGCGCCGTGAGGGCCCGCTCGCCGCCGGAGAGCAGCGCGATCGACTGATTCTTCTTCCCCGGCGGCTGCGCCACCAGCTCGATGCCGCTCTCGAGGATGTCCTCCTCGTCGAGCAGCTGCATCTTCGCCGCGCCGCCGCCGAAGAGCGACGAGAAGATCTCGCCGAAGTAGACGTTCACCGCCGCGAAGGCCTCGCGAAACAGCTCGCGCGAGGTGAGGTTGATCTTGCGGATCGTGCCCCGCAGCGACTCGATGGCCTGCACGAGGTCGTCGCGCTGCGTGCGCAGGAACGACTCGCGCTGCTCCAGCTCCTGATGCTCCTCGATGGCCAGCACGTTCACCGGCCCGATCTTCTCGATCTGATCGGAGAGCTTGGCGACCTCGGCCTCGAGCGCGAAGCGCGCCTCCTCGTCCGACGGCGGCTCGACCTCGGCCAGGGCATCGATGCCGGCGTGCAGGTCGAGCGCGATCTGTTCGCGCAGCAGGTCGAAGGCCGACTTGGCGCGGTCCGTGCGCCGCTCTGCCTCGAACAGCGCGTCCTTGGCCGCGTTCCACTGCTCGCGCGAGTTCACCGCCCGCGACTGCAGCTCCTGCACGCGCGCCTCGAGGTCCGCGACCTCCGCCTCCAACGCCACGCGCACCTCGGAGAGCTCGTGCAACTTCGACAGCGCCGCGTCGAGCTCCGCGCGCGAGCGCTCCACGGCCGCCTCGGTGTCGCTCTTCTTCCGCGCCAGCGACTCGATCTCCTGATGCAGCTGCGTGGCCCGCGAGCCGAGGGAGACGACGATGCGCGACAGATTCTCGTGCTCGCGGGCGATCGAGTTCACGTTCCCCGCCGCGGTCTCCACGTCGACACGCGCCTTCGAGGCCACCTCCGTCACCTGCTCGAACGCCGCCCGCGACACCGTCAGCTTCTCCTCGTGCTGGCGGATGACCTCATGCGTGTCGCGCTCGTGCTGCTCGAGGCGCTGCAGCTCGTCGATGGCCGCGGTCTTCCGGGCGATGAGTTGCTCCTTCTCCTCGACGTACAGCGTCTGCTCCTCGGAGGCGACGGCGAGGTCCTTCTCGAAGCGCTGCAGCTCCGCGCCCGCGCGCTCGAACTGATTGCGCCGCTCGCGCAGCTCGTGCTCCGCGCCGCGGGCGCGCTCCTCGGCCAGGATGCGCGCGTCGTCGGCGCCGCGGAGCTCCTCCTCGACCGACTGCAATTCCGCGGCGATGCCGCTGGCGCGCGACTCCGCCGAGCCGAGGTGCGCTTCGAGGTCGGAGAGCTGCCGCTTCAGCGAAAAGACGCCCGGCGTCGCCCCTTCGAGCCGTCCGCCGATGATCAGCGGACCGCGGACGATGTCGCCCTCGAGCGTGACGAACGTCGCGCTCGGTCGCTCCTTGGCGCGCTCGATCGCTTCGCGCAGCGAGCCGACGATGTAGGCCTCGGGGATGGCGTTGCGGATGGCGTCGGGGACGGCCCCGTCGCCGACGACGGCGTAGGCCGCGTTGCCGCGCCGCGAGCCCTCGCCCGCGGACTCGTAGTCGAGCGTGATGAACGCCCCCCGTCCCGCGCCGCGCTCGCGCAGGCGGGCGATGGCCTCGAGCGCCGTCTGGGCGTCGTCGACGACCACGGCCTTCGAGACGTCGCGCAGCAGCGTGTCGAGCGCGGCCTCGAAGCCCTCCGTGGCGCGCACGGCCTCGGCCGCGGCGGTCGCATTCGGGATCAGCTCGAGGATGGCCCGGCGAACTTCTTCGTCCTGCGATTCGAGCGACGTCAACAACGTCCGCAGCGAATCGATGCGATACGTCGTCTGCGACACCGCGTCGCGCGCCGAGGCCAGCGACTCGCGCATGGCGTCGCGGCGCGAGGCGAGGTCGTCGCGGCGGGCCACGGCGTCGCGCGCCGTGTGCTGCGCGGTCACGAGGGCCTGCTCCGCGTCGCGCAGCCGCTGCTGCCACTCCCCGACGAGCGCGGCCGCGCCGTCGCGGCTCTCCAGCGCCCGCCGCGCGCTCTCGCTCAGCTTCGACAGGTAGAACTCGCACTTCTCGACGGCGATCTCGATCTGGTGCACCTGGTTGCGGGCCTCGGAGATCTTGGCGATCGTACGCATCAGCGACTCGCGCGAGTCCGTCAGGGCCTTCTCGTGATGGCGCACCTCGTCGGACTTTTCCTGCCGCTCGCGCTCGAGCTGATCGGCGATGTCGCGCAGGCGGTTGCGCTCGTTGCGCGCCGCGTCGAGGGCCTGCGACTTCTCGTCGAGCAGGGCCTGCTGTTCGCTCGCTTCTTCTTCCAACGACGCGATCTGCGCGCGCCCTGATTCGATGCGCTGCACGAGATCGCCGAGATTCGTCTCCGACTGCTGGAGAAAGGAGCGCAGCCGCTCCACGTCGCCCGACAGCGAGGCCATCTCCTCGCGCAGCGACGACGCCCGCGCGGCGCGCTCGGCGAGGAGCGTGCGATTCTCGGCCAGCTCCGCCTCGTCATTGGCGAGCTGCGCGGAGAGCTCGCTCTCCGCCGCCTGCGCGTCGGCCACGCCCTGCTCCGCGGCGCGCTGCTCCGCCTCGGCGGCCACGATGCGCCCGCGGTAAAGCGCGCGCTTGGCCGTGGAGAGCTGCTCGCTCAGCTCGCGATGCCGCCGGGCCTTCCCGGCCTGGCGCTTGAGCGAGTTCAGATTCCGCGTCACCTCGGCCAGGGTGTCGTCGATGCGCAGGAGATTCTGCTGCGTCTCCTCGAGCTTCAGCTCCGCGGCCCGGCGCTTCGTCTTGTACTTCGTGATGCCCGCGGCCTCTTCGATCAGCCGGCGCCGGTCCTGCGGTTTGTTGGAGAGGATGAGATCGATCTTCCCCTGCTCCATGACCGAGTAGTTGCGGATGCCGAGGCCCGTGTCCATCAGGATGTCGGAGATGTCCTTCATGCGCACGCGCTTGCCGTTGAGGCGGAACTCCGACTCGCCGGTGCGGAAGACGCGGCGGTTGATGACGATGCGGCCGTCGTCGGCCATCGGATGGTCGCTGTCGCCGTTCGACGTGCCGAGGGTCAGCGTGACCTCGCCCATCGACAGCGGCCGCCGCCGCGCCGAGCCCTGGAAGATGACGTCGTCCATCGTCTCGCCGCGAATGTGCGAGGCGCGGTTCTCGCCCAACACCCAAATGATGGCGTCGCAGATGTTCGATTTCCCGCAGCCGTTCGGCCCGACGACCGCGGTCATCGCGGCGGGGAAGGTGAGGTTTGCGGGGTCGTAGAAGGACTTGAAACCGTGAATTTCTAGCTTTTCGAGACGAAACATTTTCGGATTGGTGGCGGATGGTAGCACCCGCGCATTGGCGCGCAAGTTGACAGAGAGAACGCGCAGCCGTTCTAGTGCACTTCCCTCCGCCAGGCCAGGAGGAGGGGGACGAAGGCCAGGTACATGAACGCGCCGCGGATCCAGCTCAGATGCTGCCAGCGCTGCCCGCGCGCGTACCAGTCGCCCGATTGCGCGTTCCGGAACGCGATGAGCTCCGGGACGAAGTAGATCGCCGTGCAGATGATCGCCAGGCCGTAGATGACGATGGTGGTGCCGATGAGCTTTCGCCGTTGCGGCAATTTCCAGTTCAGCACCAGCGCGGCCAGCAGCGAGAGGATCGCGGCGGGATGGACGGTGAGCCAGAAGTGCTCATCGTGAATCGTGCGCGCCAGGGCCGCGGTTTGAGGAAGACCGCCAAGGTACGGCGGAAACCAGACGATGTGCGAGTAGGCGATGCCGCCGAGGATCGTGGCCCAGACGAAGATCGCCAGGGCGAGGGAGAGATCGCGGGCTTTTGTCACGGGGTGCGAATATCGTAGCAAAACATGATCGCCGAGCTTCTGCAGCGCGAGATCGACATCGGCAGCTTCCCGGCGGCGGCGTGGGCGGTGGGGACGCGGCACGGCGTGGTCTCGGAAGGTGCGCTGGGGCAGGCAGTGGCGGTGCCGCTGCGGATCGCCGCGAATCTCGACACGATCTTCGACGTGGCCTCGCTGACGAAGCCGCTGATCACGGCGACGCTGATCTTGCAGGCGGTCGCCGAGGGACGTCTGTCGTTGGATGATCGCTTCGAAGGCTTCACGTACCGCTCGCTGCTGACGCATTCGTCCGGCCTGATCGCCTGGTTGCCGCTGTACGCGTTCCCCGATCCGCTGCAGGCCATTCACGATCATGGCCACGGCGCGAGCGGCACTGTGTACTCGGATTTGAATTTCGTGTTGCTCTGGTACGCGCTGCAGCGGCTTTACGGCGACTACGTCGCGCTCGCGGAGACGCGCATCCTGAAGCCGCTCGGCGTCGACGCCCTCTTCCGCCCGCCCGCCCGTCTCAAGCCGCGCATCGCCGCGACGGAGTGGGGCCAGCGCTGGGAGATGCGGATGTGCGCCGAGCGGAAGATCGCGTTTGATGGGTTCCGCCAGACGCTGATCTGGGGTGAGACGCACGACGGCAACTCGCATCACCTCGGCAACGGCACCGCCGGGAACGCGGGACTCTTCGCCACGGCGCGCGCCGTCTTCCGCATCGCACAGGCGTTCGCGAACGGCGAGCTCCTCCCGCCCGCCCTCGCCGCCCTTCGCCTCGGATGGGACAAGCCGACACCCGGCTCGCCGGCGACGTCGATGCTGTCAGCGGATGCCTTCGGCCACACCGGCTTCACCGGGACGTCGGTGTGGATCGACGGCGACCGGATTTTCGTGCTGCTGACGAATCGCGTGCACCCCGTGGCGGCGGCAAATGCGATGCAGAAAATTCGGGGGGAGTTTCACCGGCTCACAAAAGAGCGAGAAATTCCTCGACAGTCATCCCGGCAGCACGAATGAGAGCGCGCAGAGTCCCGGTCGCGAGCTCCTTGTGAAGCGGGATCGATAGGTTTGCTCGAATGCCTTCTTTCGTCAGGACGAGATGGCTGCCTACTTGTCCGGCGAGGCGCCATCCGGCCTTCTGAAACGCCCGTGCGGCATCACGCCCGGAGATGTTGCCGAGCGTCCCCACGATCAGATCGCGACGACGACGGGCTGCTCGCTGCCCATCTTTGCCACCGCCTTCTGATCCTCCGCCCAAAGCCACGCCACGATCGCTTCTTTGATGTTCTCCAGCGCTTCTTTCTCGTCCCTCCCCTGCGAGACGCAGCCCGGCAGCGCGGGACATTCGGCGACGATCCAGCCGTCGGACTCTTCGAGCTTCACGTGGAAGATCATGGCCTCAGTTATACACCTCCCGGCGGGAGCGCCGGCGTCCTCGCCGGCTGGCCCGGCGGCGTCCCGCCGCCCGTGAGGCGAGACGCCTCACTGCCAGCCGTCGGGACGACGGCGCTCCCAGACGCTTCCCGGCGCCCACTCCGCCGCCCGCCCGCGTAAAACTTGCGCGCGGGCCGCATCGCCGCTTGCCTCCGCGAGCGCGGCGTACATCACCAGCGTCTCGGCCAGCAGCGGGTCAGGGTCGGTGTAGTCGTCGCGGAAGCGCGTCTCGAGCAGCTCGGCGTTGTCGCGGTAGAGGCGCAGGGCGTCGTCGCGGCGGCCGGCGCGCAGAAAAATGTACGCTAGGGCGAGAGCCTGGAACTCCTGGATCTGCGGAACCAGCGCGATGTTCTGCTCCATCAGGCGCGCGGCCTCGTCGAGATCGCGGCCGAGGTGCGCGAGGCAGAGCGCGATCCCCTCGCGCGCGGCGGGATCGTCGGAGCGGCGGTACGACGCGATGGCCTCGTCGAACCGGCCGAGCAGCTTCAACGCCTCGGCGCGGTGCAGCGGATCGCGCTCGGCCGCGGCCGCCGCCTCGGCGTAGCGATGCTGATGGATCAGCTGCTGCGCGCTCGTGGCCGGCTTTTGCGACAGCATCCAAATCAGAAGCCAGGCGATCAGCGCGACCGTGATGATGAGAATCGCGAGGACCATTACTGCGTCGTCGTCTGCTGCTGCGGCGGCGGCGCCACCGCGCCCGGCTCCACGATCAAGGTGCGCATCGTCTGCGGGCGTCCATCGTACTGGAACTTCAGCTCCGGCATCGGCTGCGGCTTCGTCTCGTCGGCCTGATTGCCGAGGTCCGTCACGTCCGTGAGCGGTACCGCGGCGTTCGCGCTCACCGCAATTTCGTTGCGCCGCGTGACGAAGCCGTGCAGCGCCGCGAGCAGCAGCACCACCAGGAACGCGCCGAGCACCGCCACCACCCCCTGGCGCTGCCGCGCGTACTCCATCACGCTCTTCGTCTTCACCTCGGCGCGCGGCGGAAACATCTCCTGCAGCACCGCCTCCGTGTCGACCTTCGCGCCCGTGCGCGGGTCGGCGCCGCAGTACGGGCAGACCTTCGCCGCCGCGTCGATCTCGTGACTGCAGGCGACGCAGGCGATGCGCTCGGTCTCACTCAACGTTGATGTCCACCGTGAATCGCGAAGTCACCGGCACGCCGTTATCCGTGGCCGGCCTGAAGCGCCATGATTGCACGGCGCCGATCAAACGTCCCATCTCGCCCGCCAGCGGCTGGACGATGTCGACGTCCCGGACGCGGCCGTCCGTGCCGACCGTCAGCGTCAGCTTCGCGTGCCCGTGCCCGTGCAGCGGCGGCACCGGCTGATATTCCGGCACCGGCTGCGTCTGCGCGAGGCGTGGCGCGGTCATGGCGGCGCGACGCGGGCGCGGCAGGCGGGGCTGTGCTTCCGTCTCGCCGTACACCGAGCCGGTGACGGAGCGCGGATCGATCGTCTGCGCCGGCGGCAGTTGCTGCGGCGGCGGCACGAGCTGTCCGTACTCCGTCGACGTCATCGCCGTCGCGTCCGTGCCCATCGCGCCGCTGACGGTGTTCGTCATGGCCGGCTGCTCGAGCGGTCCGGGCGGTGGGCTGTTGTCGGGCACGAGCGGGATGCTCGCCGTCGTTGGCGTTGGCGCCTGCGTTGCCACCGCGGGCGGCGTTGCCTTCGGTTGCTGCGCGGCCTTGACCTCGCTCGGCTCGAAGCCGTGGACCAGCGATCCGATGACGAAGGCGATGATCAGCAGGGCCAGAAAGGCGATCGCGCCGAGGACGTTGCGGTTCCAGTGATGCTCGTGCGGCGGCGGCGCGGCGGCGGCCTCGACCGGCGCCCGTTGCGGCCGCGCGGCCGGCTTTTCGGCCTGCCACCAGTTGCAGTAGAGGCAGGACTTCGCGGCCGTATCGATGCCTCGGCCGCAATTGATGCACTGTTTTTTTTCACTCATCAATCGACGTAGCGGTGCAACCGCCGTACCGTCTCGTCCCAAACGAACACCGTGTCGGAGGTAATCGCAAACGATTGAGGAGGAACGTCTTTCGCCGCGACCGTGCTCTTCTCTTTCGCGACACGGTAGAGCGTCCCGCTGCTCGTGTCGTATGCAAATAACACATTTCCGCGGAGGAGGACGCGGTCGACACCGGTGGGGAAGTCGGAATTGCGGTTCGGACGGATGCCGAGGCCGAGGAGGCCGCGCAGGAAACCGCGGGCGAAGGCCTGGCCGAACGACTGCGCCCCCTCGATCATCCAGACGCGTTTGGCGGACGGGTCGGCGACCGCGAGCGCGTGCGATGGGGTGAAGGCGAGCGCGACCGGCACCGCGCCGACGGCGGTCTCGCCGTCGGGCTTCATCGACGCCAGCGCGACGACGCGAAGTTTCGCCTCGCGCGGATAGATGAAGTAGGCGTTGCCGCGGTCGATCTGGAAGTCGGAGGCGAACGGCGCGACGTGGACGCTGCGCGCGACGGCGAAGGGCGTCGTGGTGATCTCCTGCAGCAGGCCGGCCGCGCGCGAGTAGACGTAGAGGCGGCCGCCGAATTCCTGCAGGAATGCCGGATCGGCGGTGAGGCTGATGGACGCCCTCGCGCCGTCCGCGCCGATCCGTTCGAGGGCTCGAGCATCTCGCTCGAGGAGATAGAGCGCCCGGCCGGCGAAGAGGCCCGCCACGGGCGTCTCGCCGCATTTGATCGTCGTGCCGCGGCCGCTGCCCAGCTCGACGATGCGCGCGCTGCTGGAGAGAGCATCGAGGACGGCCACGCGCTCGCTGCCGGCCGCGATCGAGGACGGCATGGCGACGCCGTCGGTTGTCCATACGATGCCGGTGCCGGCGGCGTTGAAAAGTTGGACGACGTGGTCGTGCGCGACGACGAGGCCGCGGTCCGTGCCGGCGACGACTTGCGCCTGCGCGGCGATAAACCAGAAACCAGAAACCAGAAACCAGAAGGCTTTCATCGGATCGGCTCCAGGCGGATGGGCTCGAGGAGCAGGCCGTCGGCGCCGTCGACGTCGGTGACGCCGAGGATGCGGTAGGTGAGGCGGAGCGGCGCGTTCGGGGCGAAATCGCCGGTGAAGATCGTCGGCTCCGCAAATCGAAACGGAACGCCTTCGATCGTCCCGCTCTCGAATACCGTCTGATCTGGTTTCTGGTTTCTGGTTTCTGGTTTGAACGCCGCCGTGCCGGCGAGCGTCATGCGATCGAGCGCCGCGCGCTGTTCCGGCGTCAGCTTCAGGCCCAGCAGTTGCCGCAGCTCCGCTCCCGTCGGCTGCGCCGTTGCTTTGCCGCTCGTCAGGAACGCGGGCGTCTGCGTCGCGTGCTCCTCCGCTTCGCGCCGGAGCTGGCGCAGCGTGTCGTTGTCGGGGAAGCGCGCCAGCAGCGCGTCGAGCGTGGCGCGCGCGGCGCGACTCTCGCCGGCGTGCAGCTGCTGCAGCGCGCGCCGCACCTCCGCGCCCGTGCTCGTCTCGTCCGGGGCGGGCGGGTGGGCGCGGTCGAGATAGCGCTCGTAATCGCGGATGAGCGGGAGCGAGAACGGATTGGCGTCGAACGCGGCGGCGTAGTAGCGGTCGCCGGCGAGGCGGGCCATCGCGGCGAGCGCGGTGGGATCGTCGCTGCGCGACTTCAGGACGCTCTCGTACGTCGCGCGGGCATCGGCGACGTCGCCGCGCCTTTCGTACAGCGCCGCCAGGCGGAGCTGGGCGCGGTTCAGCAGCGACACGTAGGCGGCCTCTTCGCCGCGCGCGGTCGAGTAGATCTCGAACGACTCGTTGCGGACGACCGCGGACTTCAGCGGATCGAAGGCGCTCGACTGCAGCGAGGCCACGACGCCGCGCAGGAGTTGCTCGTCGTCGGTGAACGTGGCCAGCGAGTATTGGTAGATGGCCAGGTCGAGGCGGTTCGCGGTCGACGGCGACTTCTGCACGTCGGCCTCGGCGATGGCCACGGCGATGCGCGCGGCGCTCGCGGCCTTGGCCGTCTTGTGCAGCAGCGACATCGTGTTCGCGTAGAGGTTCCACGTCTTCGCCGAGTCGCTCGTGTAGCGCAGGGCCTCTTCGGCCAGCGCGAAGGCCCGCGCGTCGTGCGACAGCTTCGCCTCGGCCAGCGCCGCGTACGACGTCGCCGTCGCGTAGCGCGTCATGTCCGAGTCGCGGCGGGCCTCGAGACGCTCGCGCGCGGCCACGTCGAGCGCTTTCGTGTACTCCGCCGTCGCCAGCGCCGCCTCGTTGCGCGCCAGGCGGAGATCGCCGAGGTTCAGGCGCGCGGAGAGCTGGGCGACGAAGGATTTGGACGACGTCAGCTGACGCTCCATCTCCGCGATCTCGAAGTCGGAGGAGATGCGGGACTGCTGGGCCGTGAAAATCAGAAGGCAGAGGGCAGAAAGCAGAAGTCGCTTCATCGGGCGAAGTAGCCCTTCCGCGCGTTCACGATCTCGACGCCGCGCGTTGCCGGCGTGATCGCGATCGCGCGCCAGCCGCTCGCGTTGCCGTGGCTTTGGTAGACGAGCGTGTAGCGCGAGTTGATGTCTTCGATGATGCGGCGCAGCTCGCGGTCGATCGTCGCGGCGCCGGCGCGGGCGATCACGCCACCAGTGTTCCTCGCGGCCTCATCGAGGAATCGGCTGCCGCGGCCGAGGACGATGGCGTCGACGACCATCTTCGTCCCGCTGATCGTCCGCAGCGCCTCCTCCGCGGAGACCAGGCTGTTGCGGTCGCCGCCGTCGGTGATCACGATCGCGTACGTCCTCTCCGGCGAGGCGATCGAGCTCAGCGCGTCGCGCAGGGCCGTGCCGCCGCTCGGCTCGACGTCGCGGACCTCCGCGAGCGGCTGCGCCTTCATCACGTTGTGGTTGAAGAGCACGACCTCGGCGCGGTCGCCGGGGCGGAGCAGCGTCGACTCGCTCCCGATCGCGCGCAGCGCCGCGGCCAGCTTGCCGTCGCCCATCGACAGCGAGCGGTCGACGACGAAGACGAAGCGCGCCGGGCCGCGCTCCGCGCGCACGTCGCGGATGGCCTGCTCCACCGCGTTCTCCTTCAGGCGCAGGTCGGCGGCGCGCAGCGGCCGCAGCGCGCGGACGCGCATCGGCACTTCCACGAGGTCGACGTTCATCGTCTCGCCCGCCGTCAGCGCCGCTGTCAGCACTTTCGCGCTCTCCGTCGTCCGATAGCCGTTGGAAAAAACCGTGGCGGAGATCTCGTGGCCGGCCAGCGACGTGCCGAAGTCGTGGGCGATGCGGTACGGCGGCTTGCGGGCGACGCCGGCGAGCACGCCGTCGATGAAGAACTCGACGCGATCGACGTTCGCCGCCGTCGTGGCGACCTCGATCGGCAGCACGCCGACGGCCTGCGCTCCCTGCTGCGGGGAGACGAAGGTGACGGCCAGCAGCAGCGGCAGGAGCGCGTTCACGCCACGGGCAACCGCGCGTCCGGCGTGACTTAATCCTAGAATGTGCGCACACATGCTCGCTCCCGACACGCACCTCGGTCCGTACAAGCTGCTCGCGCGCATTGGCGCGGGCGGGATGGGCGAGGTGTGGAAGGGCGAGGACACGCGCCTCGGGCGGACGGTGGCGATCAAGGTGCTGCCGCCGTCGGTGGCGCTCGACGTCGAGGCCACGGCGCGCCTGCGCCGCGAGGCCCGCACGGCCGCGCAGCTCTATCACCCGAACATCGCCATGATCCACTCCATCGAGCAGGAGGGCGACCGGATCTTCATCGTGATGGAGTTCGTCGAAGGGGAGCCGCTGTCGAAGATCATCGCCCGCGGCGCGCTCTCCGAGGCGGAGCTCTGCCGCATCGGCCGCGGCGTCGCCGATGCCCTAGCCGAGGCGCATGCGAAGGGGATCGTCCACCGCGACATCAAGCCCGACAACATCATCGTCAAAGGGTCGCGCGTGAAAGTGCTCGACTTCGGCATCGCCAAGCAGGTCGGGCCGCCGTCGACGACCTCGGACGCGCCGACGACGTTCATGACCCAGCAGGGGATGATCCTCGGCACGGTGCACTACATGTCGCCCGAGCAGGCCCTCGGAAAAGATCTCGACGGGCGCACCGACATCTTCTCGCTCGGCGTCGTGCTGTACGAGGCGGCGACGGGGAAGCTGCCCTTCACCGGCGAAACGGCCACCGAGACGATGATGCACATCATCCGCGACGATCCGCCGGACCCGGCCAAGATCAACAACGCCATCTCGCCGGGGATGAAGGCCATCATCGACAAGTGCCTGCGCAAGAAACGCGAGGAGCGCTTCGAGTCGGCGGGCGATCTGGCGACGGCGCTCGAACAACAGCTCGGGCAGGCCTCGACGGACCCGTACACCGCCGCGGCGACGCAGCTGCGCAGCAGCATCAGCACGGCAGCGCCGCCGACGGTGATCGACCGCGCTCCCGCGCCCGTGGCGCCGCCGAAGCGCGGGCGATGGCTGTGGCTGGCGCTCGGAGCGATTCTGCTGACGGCGGGGATCATCGGCGCGATCGCCTCGCGCACGGTGACGCAGACGCCGCCGCCGGCGCCGGCGCCGAAGAGTGCGCCTCCCACGACGACGACGGTGAGCGTCACGGCGCCGCCGTCCCAAATCGTCGAGGCGAAGACGGAGACCACCGTCACCGCGCCGCCGCCGAAACACGAGGCGCTGACGGCGACGACGGCGACCACCGCGCCGCCGCCCGCCCCCCGGCCCGCCCCTCCGCCCCCGCCGCGCAGCGCCGACGACCTCTACAACGACGCCATGTCGCAGATCGCCGCCGGCAACAGCGCCGAGGCCCGCAACACGCTGCGCCAGGTGCTCGACGCCGATCCGCGCTACGCCCGCGCGCACCTGCGCCTCGGCCAGATCGCCATGTTCAACCGCAACTTCGATCACGCCCGGCAGGAATACGCGGCCGCCTGGATCGACCGCGACCGCATGGACCCGCACGACCGCCACTTCACACGCCTCGGCATGGCCATTGTGAACGGCAACCGCGAGGAAGCGCGCAAGGTCGGCCGCGAGATCGCCACGCTCTGGCCGGGCGACCCCGAGCTCGAGCGGATCAAGGCGCAGTTCGCGGAGGAGGTGCCGGAGCAGGGGCGCCAGCCGCTGCGCCCGCGGTGGCGGAAGCCTTAGCGCACGCTACTTCGCCGCCACCACCGAGGCCACGTCCGACGTCCATCCATGGCGGTCGGGGACCGTGCCGAACTGCACGCCGGTGATCTCGTCGAAGAGGCGCTTGGTGATCGTGCCGACCTCGCCGCCGCCGATCTCCACCGCCTCGCCGCTCTCGAACAGCAGCTCGCGGATGCCGACGACCGTCGCCGCCGTCCCGGCCGCGAAGGCCTCGGTCACGACGCCGGAGCGGATCTGGTCGGCCACCTCGAAGATGTCGATGTCGGTCTCGCTCGCGGGGATGCCGAGGTCGCGAGCCAGGTCGAGCAGACTGTCGCGCGTCACGCCGGGAAGAATCGTCCCGCTCAGCTTCGGCGTGATCAGCTCGCCGTCGCGCACGAAGAAGACGTTCATCCCGCCGAGCTCCTCGACGCGGTGGCGGCGCACGGCGTCGAGGAACAGCACCTGTCCGCAGCCCTTCGCCTTGGCGTCCGTGATCGTCTTCAGCGTCACCGCGTAATTCGCGGCCGCCTTCACCCCGCCCGTGCCGCCCGGCGCGGCGCGCGAGGTCGACTCGGCCACCCAGACGCGCACCGTGCCGGCGCCCGGGGCCATCCCTTTGAAGTACGTTCCGGACGGAAGCGTAATGATGTAAAAGATGAATTCCGTCGAGCTGCGGACGCCCAGGCCAGGCTCACTGCCGATCATCGTCGGGCGGATGTAGAGCGATCCCGGCGGCTCCGGAACCCAGTTGCGCTCGATGTCCACCAAGCGGCGGATGGCCTCGAGGAACAGCTCCGAGTCGACCGGCGGCATCCCCATCCGCTTCGCCGAATGCTCGAAGCGCTCCGCGTTCATCTCCGGGCGGAAGAGGACCACGCGATCCTCCGGCTGGCGATAGGCCTTGAGCCCTTCGAAGATGGCCTGCGCGTAGTGGAAGACGTTCGATGCCGGATGCATGGAGAGGTTATGCAGCTCTTCGATGCGCGGCTCGCCCCAGGCGCCGTTGCGGTATTCGCAGATGAAGAAATTCGGCGTGCATTGGCGGCCGAACTCGAGGTTCGCGGGGTCGAGGGGATAGGCAGGGGTCGTCTGTCTGCACAGCGTTTTGATTTCCATCGTGCGCCCTCGCCGGAGAGTAGCTACTGCAGTTGCACCGAACTTGCCATACTCTACCACGCCGCAAATGTTCGATCCTCTGGCCCTGACGCGGCGCCTCATCGACATCCCCTCGCCGACCGAGCAGGAGGCCGCGGCGGGCGCGTTTCTTCACGAGACGTTGACCGGCCTCGGCTACGTCTGCCGCGTTCAGGAGGTGACGGCGGAGCGCTTCAACCTCTTCGCCGCGGCGGGCGGGCGGCCGCGCGTCGTGCTCAACTCGCACCTCGACACCGTGCCGCCGTGGTTTGCGTGCTCCGAGGATGAGGACTTCCTCTACGGCCGCGGTGCGTGCGACACCAAGGGCGTCATCGCCGCCATGATCGCGGCGGGCGAGCGGCTGCGCGCGGGCCGCTTCGACGACTTCGCCTTTCTCTTTGTCGTCGGCGAGGAGACGGACTCGATCGGCGCGAAGTCGGCGAACATCGCGTTCAAAGACCTCGGCTCGGAGTTCGTCATCGTCGGCGAGCCGACGGAGTCGACCTTCGCGCGCGCGTCGAAAGGCGCGCTGACGATCTTCGCCGCGTTCGACGGGAAGGCCGGGCACTCCGCCTATCCGGAGCGCGGCGACTCGGCGATCAACAAGATGGTCGCGGCGATCGCGGCCATCAACGCCGCCGGCTGGGGCACGCACGAGATTCTCGGCCGCGCCACGGCGAACGTCGGCGTCGTCCGCGGCGGCGAGAAGCCGAACATCATCGCCGGCTCGGCGGAGTGCCAGATGATGTTCCGCACCGTCAGCGATCCCGAGGAGGTGCGGGCGAAAGTCGAGGCGCTGCTGGCGCAGTACGACGGACACATCACGATGTGGCGCGGCAACGCTCCGCAGTTCATGACCGTGCCCGACGGCATGCCCTCGACCGTCGTGGCGTTCAACACCGACGTGCCGTGGCTCACCGCGCTCGGCAAGCCGCTGCTCTTCGGCCCGGGCTCGATCACCGATGCCCACGGGCCGGACGAAAAGATCGGGAAGAAGGATTTGTTGGAAGCGGTGCAGACGTACCACGACACCGTCAAGAAGCTATGCCAAAGCTGAACGAGACCATCTACCTCGCCGCCGCGGTGCGCACGCCGATCGGGAAGTACGGCGGCAGTCTCCTCTCGATGACCGCGCCGCAGCTCGGCACGGCCAGCGCCAGGGCGACGCTGGAGCGCAGCGGCATCGATCCCGCCGCGGTCGACGAAGTCGTCTTCGGCTGCGCGCGCCAGGCCGGCATCGGCCCGAACGCGGCGCGGCAGATCGCCATCAGGAGCGGCCTGCGCCACGAGGTGCCGGCGTACACGGTCAATCAGGCCTGCGGCTCGGGGCTGCGGGCGATCATGAACGCCGCGGACCAGATCAGACTAGGCCAGGCCAGCGTCCTGCTCGCGGGCGGCACGGAGTCGATGTCGAACACGCCCTACATGCTGCCGCGCGCGCGCTGGGGCTACCGCATGGGGCACGCGGAGCTCGTCGACGGGATGACCCGCGACGGTTTCCTCTGCCCGCTGGCCGACGAGATGATGGGGGCGACGGCGGAGACGCTCGCGGAGCGCTACGGGATCTCGCGCGAGGAGCAGGACCGCTTCGCCATGGAGTCGCAGCGGAAGGCGTCGCGCGCGAATTTCGACGCCGAGATCGTGAAGCTGGAGAAGCTCGACCACGACGAGCACCCGCGCTTCGACACCGACCTCGGGTCGCTCGCGAAGCTGCCGCCTGTCTTTCGCAAGAACGGAACGGTGCACGCGGGGAACTCCTCGGGTGTGACGGATGGCTCGTCGTCGATGCTCGTTGTTTCCGACGAAGCGCTGCGAACGCATGGACTGACTCCGATGGCGAGGATCGTCGGCTACGCGCAGGCGGGCGTCGACCCGAAGATCATGGGCATCGGCCCCGTGCCGGCGACGCGGGCGCTGCTGAAGGACGTAGGCATGGCCCTCGACGACGTCGACCTCGTCGAGCTCAACGAGGCCTTCGCCGCGCAGGTGCTGGCCTGCGACCGCGAGTTGCACTTCGATCCCGCGAAGCTGAACGTGAACGGCGGCGCGATCGCGCTCGGCCACCCGATCGGCTGCACCGGCGCGCGGATCGTGACGACGCTGCTGCACGCGCTGGCGGCGCGCGACAAACGGTACGGGCTGGCGACGCTGTGCATCAGCGGGGGGATGGGATTGGCGATGATCGTGGAGCGATGATCGGCTGTCACCCCGAGCGTGAGCGAGGGGCCTGGGGGGCGGCGGCGCGCCACCCGTGCCCCCAGGCCCCTCGCTCACGCTCGGGGTGACATTTGGCTATGAAATTCACCGACTCCCACTGCCACCTCACCATGGCCGACGCCGGCGCCGCGCTCGCCCGCGCGCGCGAGCAGGGCGTGCGGGGGTTCGTCGTCCCCGGCACGAAGCTCGACGATGCATCGGCGGCGATCGCCGTCGCGCAAGCGCACGACGACGTCTGGGCGGCGGTGGGGTTTCATCCGCACGAAGCGAAAGATTGCGACGACGCGGCCTTCGCGGAGATCGCGCGGCTGGCGCGGGATGAAAAGGTCGTCGCCATCGGCGAGGCCGGTCTCGACTACCACTACATGCACTCGCCGCGCGAGGTGCAGATCGCGGTCTTGGAAAGACACATCGAGCTGGCGAAGACGCTCGACAAGCCGATCATCATCCACAACCGTGAGTCGACCGCGGACATGGTCTCGCTGCTGAAGGACGGCCGCGGCATCCTCCACTCCTACACCGAGTCGCTCGACGTCGCGAAGACGCTCATCGACCGCGGCTACTACATTTCCTTTTCGGGCATCGTGACCTTCCGCAGCGCGCAATCGCTAAGAGACGTCGCCAAGGCCCTCCCGCGCGACCGCGTCCTCATCGAGACCGACACCCCCTACCTCGCCCCCGTCCCCTACCGCGGGCGCGACAACGAGCCCGCTTACGTCGTCAAAATCGCGGAGCTGCTCGCGCAACTTTGGGGCGTCGCCATCGAGGACGCGGCGGCCATCACCACCTCCAATTTCGAGCGCGCCTTCTCGGTTACACTCCCTCGCTGAATGGACCTCTCCGTCGTCTTCCCGGTCTACAACGAGGAAGAGAACATCCCCATCCTTCTCGACGAGATCGCCAAGGCGCTGGCCGGCACGCCGTGGTCCTACGAGCTCATCGCCGTCGACGACGGCTCGCGCGACCGCAGCCTCGAGATCCTGCGCACCGAGAAAGTGAAACATCCGATGCTGCGCATCATCACCTTCGAGAAAAACTCGGGACAGACCGCGGCCCTCGACGCCGGCTGGCGCGCCGCGCGCGGCACCTACGTCGTCTCCCTCGACGCCGACCTGCAGAACGACCCCGCCGACATCCCGCCGATGCTCCGCCGCCTCGAAGAGAGCGGCGCCGACATGGTCATCGGCGTGCGCGTGAACCGCCGCGACACCTGGGCGCGCAAGGTCCAGTCGCGCATCGGCAACGGCGTGCGCAACTGGATCACCAGAGACCAGATCACCGACACCGGCTGCTCGCTCAAACTCGCCCGCCGCGCCGCCATCGAGCCGGTGCGCCTCTACACCGGCATGCACCGCTTCCTCCCCACGCTCGTGCGCATGCACGGCTTCAAAGTCATCGAGATGCCGGTCAACCACCGCCCGCGCCAGTTCGGCACCTCGAAGTACGGCGCGATGAACCGCGCCTTCCGCGGCCTGGCCGACTGCTTCGCCGTGCGCTGGATGGGCAAGCGCCTCCTCACCTACAAAGTGAAGGAAGAGCTGTGACGATCGACCACGTCTGGCTGGTCCTAGGCCTCGCGGGGCAGGCCGTCTTCGGCGGGCGCTTCGTCGTGCAGTGGATTGCGTCGGAGCGCCGCCGCCAGTCGCACGTCCCCATCGTCTTCTGGTGGATGTCGCTCCTCGGCGGTGCCATCACGCTCGCCTACGCAATTCACAAAAAGGACCCCGTGTTCATCATCGGGCAAGGTTCGGGGCTCGTCGTTTACATCCGCAACCTGATGCTCATCTATCGTGCTCAGCGACGCACAGCGGCGGCAACTTCTCCGGATCGCGCGTGAGGCTATCGAGATCGTGCATCTCGGCCGCGCGCCGAAGTGGGAGTCCGGCGACTTCGACGACGACCTCCGCCGCCACGCCGGCGCCTTCGTCACGCTGAAGACGAAGGGCGGCGATCTGCGCGGCTGCATCGGATCGATCCACCCCGTCCATCCGCTCTACCGCGCTGTCACCTCGAGCGCGGTCTCCGCGGCCTTCCGCGACCCGCGCTTCGATCCCGTGGAGCCGCAGGAGCTGCCGCAACTCGGGATCGAGATCTCCGTCATGGGACCGATCGAGATCGTCGCCAGCGTTGAGGAAATCGTGGTCGGGCGCGACGGATTGATCGTCAGCCGAGGCCGCCAGGCGGGGCTGCTGCTGCCCCAGGTCGCCACCGAATATGGGTGGAAAAGGGAAACTTTCCTCACCCAGACCTGCGTCAAGGCCGGTTTGCCTCCAGCGGCGTGGCGGCTGCAAGATACTCGAATTGAACGATTTGCGGCCGAAGTTTTCGGGGAATAAGCTCATCAGCAATACGCGCCGCTAGTCCGGGGTTTCGAGTTCCGTTCACCGCCAAATAACTGATCGGAACCCGATGAAGAAAAGAACCTTTCTCAATCTCCGGCAGACCACATTGGCAACCCTCGGACTCGGCGCCGCGCTCTCGGTCGGCGGCATCGACCAGGCCATGCACGACGTCCACTTCCTCGTGCGCAAAGACCTCGACGCCGTGCGCGTCGTGAGGCAGGAGGAAGGGAAGCGCTCCAAGGTCGTGGCCAAGCTCGAAGACGGCTTTGCGGCGAACTCCCTCTTCAAGCTCTCGCGGGCCCTGCCCGAGAGCCTCGTCTCGCGGCAGATCGCCCTCTTCGACGATCGCTGGCTGCCCGCGGAGACCGGCCAGCCCGTGCCCGCCGGCCAGCCCGGCATGTTCCGCCGCGAGATGGAGAAGATCCACAACGTCATTCAGAAGCAGTTCCTGGCCAACGCCGTGCCCTTCGGCGACATCATTCACGAGAAGGCCGCGAAGTACGACGTCGATCCGGCGCTCGTGGCCGCGGTGATCGAGACCGAGTCGCGCTTCCACCCGCAGGCGCGCTCGCGCGTCGGCGCGCGCGGCCTGATGCAGCTCATGCCGAAGACCGGGCGGTGGATGGGGGCGCGCAACCTGAGCGATCCCAATCAGAACATCGATGCCGGCGTGAAGTACCTCAAGTACCTGCAGGCGCGCTTCGACGGCGATCTGAATAAAGCCATCGCTGCGTACAACGCCGGCGAAGGAAACGTCCGCCGCTACAACGGCGTGCCGCCCTTCCGCGAGACCCGTTCCTACGTGAAGAAGGTCATGACGCGGAAGCAGAAGTACGACCAGGGCGGACCGACGGCCGTGGCCGATGGCGTAATGACGTTGCGATAAACCTTTACGTTTGATAACTTAATGTCCGTCTCTGACAGCCTCAGGGAGGGGACAGATGGTCAGTGTGCGTTGGGTGGCCCCCACTTTCCTGCTCGTTGTCGCGCTTCCGGCGTTTGGCGCGAAAGCATCGTCGTCGACGCCGCCGCGCGAGCTGCATCGCGTCGGCGATCATTGGACGGCGTACAACCCTCCCGATCCGGCCACGTATCCGCCGGGCTCGAAGAGCTACACGATCAAGCGCGGCGACACGCTCTGGGCGCTCGCCCAGCAGCTCTACAACAACGCCTACCTCTGGCCGCAGCTGTGGGAAGCGAACACCTGGATCACCGACTCGCACTGGATCTATCCCGGCGACGTCCTCCTCGTCGAGAATGAAGTCGCGCAGCAGGCGGCCGCGGGCACGACGCCCGGCGCCGCCGCAGGCGCGCAGCCGCCGTCGACGCTCTCCGGCGGCATCACCGCGCAGCCGCCGCTCGTGCCCGGGCCGGGCGGGATTCAGGCGCAGGGGAGAGGCGCCCTGAGCACCGTCCCCGTGCCGCTCGGCGCCGACGCCGACATCTTCTGCTACGGCTACCTCGGCGATCCGAACGAGCCGATGCCGAACTCCGTCGCCTCCTACGAGGATGTCGAGCTTTTCTACGACCGCGACAGCAAGTACCAGGAGATCGGCGGCACCGACGGCGATCTCCTCTACGTCAACGGCGGCACGGCCACCGGCATCGTCGCCGGCGAGACCTACCTCGTCGTCCGGCCGGACGAGATCGTCACGCATCCGACGACGAAGGCCGTCGTCGGCCGGCACTACAACTTCGTCGGACAGATCCGCATCCTCCGCGCCGACGAGCGCCGCTCCTGTGCCGTCATCGTGCAGTCGTGCGACGTCGTCAACGTCGGCGACAAGCTCAAGCCGGTGCCGCAGCTCCCCATCCCGCTGGCGCGCATCCCCGCGCTCCCGGCCTTCTGCGAGCCGCGCACGAGCCGCGGGAACGGCTACATCGTCAAAGCCCAGGGCGGATGGTCGGACGCGCTCGCCTCCGGCCTCCTCGTGGAGATCAACCTCGGCCGCGACGATCAGCTCCAGCCCGGCGACTTCCTCACCGTCTGGCGCGAGAGCCTCCAGCCGGGGCAGCCGCCACAGGTCCTCGGCCAGATCGGCGTGCTGACCACAGAGGCCCATACCGCAACGGGGAAGATTGTGTCCACCCGATACGCGATGCGTGTGGGCGATCACGTCGAGATACGGTAGAATCGCCCGCCCCAGGGGTCCATAGCTCAGCGGTTAGAGCTACCGGCTCATAACCGGCAGGTCCCAGGTTCGAATCCTGGTGGACCCACCAGGAGCGGCTTAGCAAGATGATTGATCTGAAGCGACACGGCCAAAGCGATCCCACACAGGCGTTCCACCAGAGGAACGCCTTTTTCGTTGATGGAGGGTCCTCTCGTTGAACCACGACGTCGAGAAACTCTGGGAGTTGCAGACGGTTCTCACGCAGCTCAACGATCGAGAAAAGCAACTGACGACGAAGCCCGACGCGTTCGCCGCGGTCGACCGCGAGTGGCAGAGCGCCAATGAGGAGATGGCCAAGCTCGAGCAGCAAATCGAGACGTCGTCGAAGGAGCGCCGCCGCGTCGACGGCGAGCTCGCCGATCAGCAGGAGCTGCTCAAGAAGTATCAGGGGCAGCTGATGCAGGTGAAAAACCAGCAGCAGTACGCCGCGGCGTGGAAGGAGATCGACGCCACGCGCAAGCACGTCAAGGAGCTCGAGGACGCGGAGCTGAAGGCCATGGGCGAGGTGGAGTCGCTGCAGAAGCAGCTCGACGATCGGCGCAGCGGCAGCGCGGATCTGAAGTCGCGCTGGGACGTCGCCCACGAGCAGTGGCAGTCGTCGCTCGGGCACCTGCAGCAGGAAGTCGCCCAGCTCCGCGAGCGCGCCGCGGCCATCGAAGGGCAGATCCCGCCGCGCCTGAAGGCCGACTTCTACCGCATCTACAACCAGCGCCAGAAGCTCGCCGTCGTCCCGGTGGCGAACGAGTCGTGCAGCGCCTGCCGCACGCGCGTGCGGCCGCAGGTCGCGCAGCAACTCAAGCGCGGCGAGCTCGTACACTGCGAGGGCTGCCACCGCATTCTCTACGTGGAGACCTCCGAATCCTGAAAGTGACGGCCTTCGTCGACGGCGCGTCGCGCGGAAACCCGGGGCCGGCCGGCTTTGGCGCGATTCTCCGCACGGACCGCGGCGACATCATCGAGCTCTGCGGCTACCTCGGCACGACGACGAACAACGTCGCCGAGTACACGGGACTGATCGAAGCGCTGCTGATGGCGAAGGAAGAGGGAGCGACGGAGGTCGACGTCGTGTCCGACTCGCTCCTCCTCGTGAACCAGATGCTCGGCAAGTACCGCGTGAAGCACCCGAACCTCATTCCGCTGTACGGCAAGGCCCGGCAGCTGGCCGCGGAGTTCCGCCGCTTCACGATCCGCCACACGATGCGCGCGGGAAACAAGGAGGCGGACCGGCTGGCGAATCTCGCGGTCGACCGCGCGAACGGGAGATGGGTTGAGCGACGCCGCATCGATTCGTGAGAACGCCGCCGCGGTGCGCGCGCGCATCGCCGCCGCCTGCGCGCGTGCGGGGCGCGATCCCGCCGACGTCACGCTCGTCGCGGTGACGAAAGTCTTCCCCGCCGATTACGTCGAGAGCGCGATCGCCGCCGGCGTCGCGGACATCGGCGAGAACCGCGTACAGGAAGCGCGCGACAAGAAGGCGCTCGTGCGCGGCAGCGCGCGCTGGCATCTCATCGGGCACCTGCAATCGAACAAGGCCAAGGACGCGGTGAATCTCTTCGACGTCATCCAGACCGTCGACTCCGTCGAGCTGGCGCAGAAAATCGCCCGCGCGGCCGAGGCGGCAGGAAAACGGCAGGAGATCCTGCTGCAGGTGAACATCGGTAACGAAGAGCAGAAGAGCGGCGCCGAGCGCGCCGAGATTCCGGCGCTGGTCAAAACGCTGCGCGGCATCGACGCCCTCGACCTTCGCGGCCTCATGGCCATCCCGCCGCTTGGCACGGTGGAGGAGACGCGGCGATACTTCCGCGAGCTGCGCGCGCTGCGCGACGACGCCGGCGTCGATCAGCTCTCCATGGGCATGAGCGAAGACTTCGAGGTGGCCATTGAAGAAGGAGCGACGATCGTCCGCGTCGGCCGCGCCATCTTCGGGGAGCGACGCTGATGCGCTTCGCCATGCCCTTCTTCGAGGTCATCGACCTCGTCCTCAGGCTGATCGAGTGGATCGTCATCGTCTGGGTCATCCTCTCCTGGATCGTTTTCTTCGCCTCGCAGACGTCGTTTCGCTGGCGCAACCGCGGGCTCTACAACGTCCTCAGCCAGCTCAACGACCTCCTCTCGCGCATGGCCTGGCCGTTCGTGCGGCCGTTCCGGCGCATCCTTCCGCCGCACAAAATGGGCGGGATCGATTGGTCGCCGCTGCTGCTTCTTTTGGCCATCTATCTGATTCGGCGGCTGTTATGGGTTATACTCGTCCCCGCGGTTCCACGAATGTGACGGGAGGCCGGGATGCAGAACCTCACTCCGCTCGAGATTCAGAAACAGACGTTCTCGCGGGCGATCAAGGGCTACACCGTCGACGAGGTGCGCGCGTACCTGCACCTCGTGGCCGAGGAGATCGAACGGCTGGTCAAGGACATCGACCGCCTCATGCGCGAGAACGGCATGCTCCGCGAGGAGCTCGACGACCACAACCAGCGCGAGCGCATCCTCAAAGACACGCTGCTCTCGGCGCAGAAAGTCTCCGAGGACGTCCGCGCGAACGCGCGCAAGGAGGCGGAGCTCATCGTCAAGGATGCGGAGCTACTCTCCGACCGCCTCGTCTCCCAGGCCCAGTCGCGCGTGGCCGACCTGGAGCGCGCCATCCAGGAGCTGAAGATGGAGCGCCGCGCCGCGCGCAACAAGCTGCAGACGATGCTCGACACCACCCAACAGCTCCTCATGCTCGACGCCGAGCAGGAGGCCAACGAGGCCCCGATCACCAGCCTGTTCCGAAAGAGCGAATGACGCGTTGTCGTTGCTGATTCACAACCTCGGGCAGATCGCCACGCCGGTCGGCCGCGGCGCGGCCCGCGGTGCGTCCATGCGCAAGCTGACGCTCTACGACGCCGGCGACGTCATCGTCATCGAGCGCGGGCGCTTTCTCTACGTCGGCCCGCGCGCGGAGATGCCGCGCGAGATCGTTGTCGACGACGACATCGACGCCCGCGGAGCCACGGCGATCCCGGGGTTCGTCGACTCGCACACGCACATCGCCTTCGCCGGGACGCGCGAGTCGGAGTTCAACCGCCGCCTGCAGGGGGAGATGTACGAGGAGATCGCCGCGTCCGGCGGCGGCATCGCGTCAACCGTTCACGCCACGCGCCGCGCCTCGGAGGAGCAGCTCTGCGAGGAGGTGCTGCGCCACGCGCGATTGATGGCCCTGCACGGCACGACGACGGCGGAGGTGAAGAGCGGCTACGGCCTGGACAAGGAGTGCGAGCTGAAGCAGCTCCGCGCGATCCGCGGCGCCAACGAGCGCTCCCCCGCACGCCTCGTGCCGACGTGCCTGGCGGCGCACGAGTTCCCGCCGGAGTCGGGCGGCAGCGACGCCGCGCGGCAGGGGTGGATCTCCACGATCATCGGCGAGATCCTGCCCGCCGTCGCCGAGCAGCGCCTGGCCACGTTCTGCGACGCCTTCGTCGAGCGCGGCGTCTTCACGGCCGAGGAAGGGGCGGCAGTGCTGAACGCCGGCAGCGAGCTCGGACTGATCCCGCGCCTCCACGCCGACGAGCTCTCCGACACGGGCGGCGCCGCGCTCGCCGTCGAGGCCGGCGCGGCCTCGGCCGATCATCTGATGTACGTCTCGGAACGCGGCATCGAGGCGCTGGCGAAGTCGAACACGGTCGCGAATCTGCTCCCCGCCACGAGCTTTTTCCTGATGAGCGACCGCTACGCGCCCGCCCGCGCGCTCATCGACGCCGGCGCGGTGGTGTCGCTGTCGACCGACTGCAACCCCGGCTCGTCGATGACGGAGTCGATGCCGATGGCCCTCCAGCTGGCCACGCTGCAGATGCGCATGACCGTGGAGGAGGCGCTGACCGCGGCCACGCTCAACGGCGCCTACTCGCTCCGCATCAGCAGCGAGACCGGCTCGATCGAGACCGGCAAGCGCGCCGACCTCGTGCTCCTCGACGCCCCGAGCTATCTGCACCTCGTCTACCACTTCGGCGTGAATCTCGTCCGGGACGTGTTCCGCGACGGGGTGCAGGTGGTGCGGGAGGGGAGAATCGTCACGTAACGGACCGGGTTGCATGCACATCGTGCCTGCAGCGCCTACATTGGCTGCATGCAATACACGCGTCAAGGGAATCGGGAGACCGCGACGCTGGTGGAGGACGCGGAGCTCGTCGTTCTGCCATTCGTCGTCATCGGCGAGCTTCGGGCCGATGAGCAGACGACGCACCAATACGCCAATCTCTATCAACAACTTCGAAGGCAGGGAACGCCGATACCCACCAACGATATCTGGATCGCCGCGCTGGTTCTGCAGCACGACTTCGTCCTACACGCGCGAGACAGGCATTTCGATTCGCTTCCGCAGCTCATTCGCGTTTAGCACGCCAAATGATCCGGTCCAGTCGAAGGCCGAGCTTGCGCGCGTCGTGCGGCGGGCTGACGGTGCGGTCGGTCGTCAGTACCAGATTGGTCCCCTCGGCATCGTAGGCGCGCACCTCGTCGGTCTTCGTCGTCGTGAAGCGGTCGAGGATGCGGCCGTCCAATTCGATGGCAATCGTCGCGGGTAAGTTCTCGCGCGGGATCTCGAGAGCGAGCTCGAGGTGCGCGGGGCCGGCGATGCGCGGCAGCGCGGTCACGGATCGCCCGGCCATCCATCGCCACGTTTGCGGCGGCAGTCCTTCTTCTCCGTACCACCCGTCGCCGAAGACGATCGCCGTCCGCTGTAGCGGGCCGGCTTTTTCCCAGAGGCAAAGATCGCCGGCGGCGGGTGTGTCGCAGACGAACCGCGACGCGAACCAGGCCCGGCTGTCGGCGTTCATCTGCCACTTGCCGCGCCAGCCGAGGATGGCGAAGCGGGAGGCGGCGAGCGCGGCGCGGATTTGCGTTTGCGGGCCCGGCGATTGGAAGGCCGCGGCCGCATCGGGGAACTTCGCGCCGCCGCGCATGGCGTCGAGGAGCATGGTGCCGTAGCTGTCGGCGATCATCGGGAGGCGGCCGGCGGCGAGCGACCATTGCGGCTCGAAGGTGAAGAGCGGCGCGCCTGGCGGGACGTTCTCGCGGATCGTCGCGGCGACTGCGGGGAGCTCCGGAGCGCGGCCGCGCGAGGCGAGGACGGACTGCCGCAACGATGGCACAGCCACGAGCAGCGCGACGGCGACGGCGGCGCGCTGGTCGAGGCGGCGCAGGAGCGCGGCGGCGCCGATGCCGGCCAGAACGCACTCGCTCGCGGCGAGGTGGGCGTTGTACTGGCTCCAGTACGATGCCGAGGCGAGGAACGATGCCGCCGTCAGGATCGTGGCCACGGCGAAGAAGCGCGCGGCCTGCAGGCGCAGCGCCGACGGCAGGCCGATGGCGGCGAGGATTGTCGCCACGACGTGCCCGCCAGCGAGGATCTCCGGAACGCGCGCGGCGCGGGCGACGATGCCGTCGGGCGGGCGGATGATGTGGAAGAGCAGCGTCTGCTCGATGAACGCGTGCGGAGCGACGAGGAAGAGCGGCGCGACGAGGACGACGCCGGCGACGATCGCGCCGCCGAGGAGTCGCGGGAGATCGCGGCGGGAGCCGGAGACGAGCGCTGCCACGATCCAGATCCCGCCGAAGACTTTCACCGCGCACGCGGCGCCGAGGGCCAGGCCGGCCGGGAAGGGCTTGCGGCGCAGCCACGCGGCGGCGCCGGCGAGGCAGGCCAGGTTCAGGGCCATTTCCAGGAACGGGCCCCGCTCGGCCGTCACGGCCTCCGGAAACGTGGCGTATAGAGCGGCGGCGGCGATCGCGCCGGGAAGTCCAGCGGCGCGCAGGGTGATGCGGCCTACGAGGAACGTGCTGACCGCGCCGATGAGCGCCGCGGCGATGCGCATCGCGGCGAAGGCGCGCGCCGGATCGTGAAACCACGACGTGATGGCGACGACGTAGAGCAGGCCCGGCGGATGGACGAAGACGAAGTCGCGGTACGGCAGCACGCCGCGGAGCAGCAGCGCCGAGGCGGAGAAGTAGACGCCTTCGTCGTAGTCGACGACCCACGCCAGCGGTCCGCCTGCGCGGAGGAGCGGAGCGATGCGCAGCGCGAGGGCGCCGAGCGCGATCGCCAGCAGCGCGGCGTCATCGATAAAACGCCGCGATCCGTTCATAGAGCTTCTCGGCGATCGACGCCTTGCACTCGTGCGAGCAGCCGGCGATGTGCGGGGTGAGCACGAGGCGCGCGTCGTCGGGCAGCGGGCGGGGCGGCGGCTCGGGGTCGTAGACGTCGAGAGCGAGGCCGCCGAGGTGGTTGGCGGCGAGGGCGTCGAGCGCGGCCTGCTGGTCGAGGACCTCGCCGCGCGCGGCGTTGATCAGGAACGCGCCCTTCGGCAGGCGCGCGATCTGCGGCGCGGCGATCATGCGGCGCGTCTCGGCTGTCAGCGGGACGTGGAGCGTGAGGATGTCGCTCGATGCGAGCAGGCCGTCGAGCGACGTCACGCGCGCGGCGCCGCGCGACGCGAAGTCGTCGTCGGAGAGGTACGGGTCGTACGCGGCCGCGCGCACGCCGAAGGCGCCGGCGAGGCGGGCCACGCGGCGGCCGACCTCGCCGAGGCCGGCGATGCCGAGGCGGTAGTGGCGGAGCTCGTGGCGCGCGGCGCAGTCGTCGCGGCGGAAGATGCCGCGGCGCATCTCCGCGGTGTACCGCGGGATCGTGCGCGTCATCATCAGCATGAACGCGATCACGACCTCGGCCACGGCGTTGGCGTTCTCGCCGGGGAGGCTGACGATGGCGATCCCGCGCTCGCGCGCGGCGGCGGCGTCGATGTTGTCGATGCCGCTGGTTCCCTGGGCGATCAGCTCCAAGCGCGGCGCGCCCTCGATCAGCTCGCGCGTGACGCGGTTGTGGGCGCGCGTGACGAGGACCTCGGCGGCCGCGAGGTCCTGCACGATCTCGAAGCGGTCGTCGGCGGCGAGGCGCGCGAGGAAGCGCGCGTCGAGCTCCGCGGCCATGAGGACTTTTTTCTTCGTCACGGTAAACTGCGATCCGCTTTGCATTGTCTCCGAAAGCACTCCATCGCGCTCGCCGCGATCGCCGCCTGGCACTTCGTTTTCTTCTTCCCGACGATCTTCATGCAGCGCGTCGTGTCGCCGAACGACATCTTCTACAACTTCGCGCCATGGGGCGACGGCCGCACCGCCGTCGCGCAGAACTCGGTCATCAACGACCCGCCGACGTCGTATCTGACGATGCTCTCGCTCGTCAAAGGCGAGCCGCGCGCGTTTCACTGGGATCCGTTCGTGGCGTGCGGGATTCCCGGGTGGGGGTCGTCCTCGGCGGCTTCGCTGACGCCGTTTACGTTTCTGCCGGCGATGCTGCTGCCGCTGACGTGGGTGTACACGGGGATCATTTTTCTGAAGCTGAACGTGGCGTTTTTCTTTGCGTATCTGTGGCTGCGCGAGGAGCGGCTTGGGAAGCGGGGGGCGGCGATTGGGGCGATTGTCTTCGCGGCGTCGGGGGCGATCGCGGTGCGCTGGCTTTGGCAGGCTACGAATGCGACTGCGTTGTATCCGGCGATTTTGTGGATTGCGGTAAGGACGGCGAGGGGGAAGCGGACGCCGGCGTGGGCGGTGGTGCTGATCGCGCTGGCGTATGCGCTGTCGGGGTTTCCGGCGGCGATGGCGTATGGGGCTTGGGTGGGGGTGGGGTACTTTGTGTTTCGGTTTGCGGCGCGCGGGACGCGCGCGGGCCAGCAGGCGAGACGCCTGCGCTCCGTTGCTTTAGCTGGGCTCCTGGCTCTTGGTATTGCCGCGCCGATGCTTGTCTCGTTCGTGCAGCTCGTGCGGCGGACCGGGTATCTGGTCGTGCGCGCGACGGCGGCGGCCGAATACAAGTTTCCGTGGCGTCACGCGAAGCTGTTTCTCCGGCCCGACGCCCTCGGCAATCGCGCCTACCACAACTGGGCCGGCGATCGGGCCCTCGGCATTCTCAACAACTACATCGAGGCCACGGTCTACGTTGGCATCATCGCCATTCCGCTCGTCGCCATTGGCCTTGTGAATCGCCGGGCGCGCTGGCGCTGGTTCTGGCTCGGTGCGTTGCTCGTGATCCTCGGGGCCATGTTCGGCGTCCTTCCCTTCATCGGCGTGCTTCCCGGATTCAAGTTCTCGCCGCTGACGCGGCTGCAGATCATCCTGCCGATTCCGGTCGCGTATCTCGCCGCGGCGGGGGCCGCGCGCATCTCGAGGCGCGCCATCGTCGCCGCGGCGATCGCCGTCCTCGCCGCCGCGGACCTGGCCGTCTTCGCCGGCCGCTTCTATCCGTACCTCGAGCCGCGCGGCTCTATGCCGCCGGCGACGCCGACGATTGCCTACCTGCAGCGGCAGCCGAAGCCGTTCCGCATCGCGCCGTTCTTCGACTACTTCTGGCCCAACGCCGCGGAGCTCTACCGCCTTGAGGACATCCGCAGCCATTTCTCCTCGGAGGCGCGATATCGAAAACTTCTGGAACGCATCGACCCGACGTCGTTCTCGAACGGCTCCACGGTTATCGAATTCAACGGACTCAAATTCGACCTCACCGATCCGCTCGTGTCGATGCTCGGCGTCCGCTACTTCGTCGAGCAGAAGAGCATCGACATCGTGAAGTGGTCGATCTTCGCGGCCACGAAGCCGGGCGTGACGGAGATCGGCAGCTACACGCTCCTGCCGGACACGGTTGCACAGAGACGTGTGCACGTCGACGCGGAGCCGTTCTGGTCGATCGAGCTGCCGATCGGCATCGACGCCACGACGGCGCGCAATCCGTCGCTGCGCATCGTGCTGTTCAAGAACGACCGCGTGGTCTGGTCGCGCACGTTCGTGCCCGACGACTGGGGCACGGTCGGCAAGCTCTACGTCCCGCTCCGCCCGTACGCGCGCCTCGGCGAAACCGTCGTGCTGCGCGTCGAGTCGCGCGGCATCCGAGGCGGGATGCTCAAGGCGGCCGCCGAGCCGGGCGACACGCCGTTCTTCTACGGACGCGTGACGACGCCGGTGATGTTCGACCGCGAGCTGCCCGAGGGGCGGATTTTTCGGAACCTCGCGGAGGTGCCGCGCTTCCACGCCGTGGCCCGCGTGCGGAAGATGGACGACGCGGCGTTCCTGGCGGCGAAGGACATCGACTTCGCCACCGAGGCGATCGTGACGGATGCGAGCGCGCCGCTGCCGGAGACGAGCGACGCCGCGGTCACGCTGCGCAGCTACGCCGACGACGAGCAGGTCGTCGACGTGAGCGCGCCGGCGCGGACGCTGCTGGCGTCGTCGGAGAAGCTGACGCCGGAGCTCGGCGTGACGATCGACGGCCGGGCCGTGACGCCGGTCGAAATCAACATGCTCTTCGCTGGCGTGCCGGTGCCGCCGGGCGAGCATCGCGTCGTCTTTCGCAGGCGCGTCGGGCGGGGGTGGTGGCCGCTGTCGGGCGCGTGCGCGGTGCTGGCGATGGCGTTGATCGTTGTCGATCTCAGGCGCAGGCTCTGACGACCTTCTCGTACGTCTCGGAGATCGGCGGCGCACCGCACGCGGCCATCGCCGCGCGCGTGGAATCGTTGTCGAACTCCTGCCGGATGGCCAGGTGCGGGAGGAAGAGATTCGTGACGCGCACGATCTCGCGAAAGAGCGGGTCGTCAGGCCGGCCGCGGACGAAGCGCTCGTACTCGTCGAGCGGCACGAGCTTGGGGACGCGGCGCGGCCTGAGGATCGCCACGGCGCGGTCGACGACCTCGCCCACGGTCATGCTCCCCTCGGCGCCCGCGCAGATCTGGTGCACGGAGCCGGGGATGAAATGCGCGTCGAACAACGAGGCCAGCGTGCCGACGGCGACGTCGGTGGCGATCAGGTCGACCGGCGCCTCGGGATCGCCCGGCGCGACGGGGAAAATATTGCGCGGCAGCAACTTCAAGAGCTGGTGGACGTAGTTGAACCGCTCGACGCGGCCGGTGATGGAGTCGCCGATGATCGAGCTGAAGCGGTAGATCGAGGCCGGAATCTCCGCCATGGCTCGCACGACGCGTTCCTCCGCCTCGTGCTTCGACTGCTGGTACGTGTTGGTGTACACATTTTCGTGTACAGCGTAGGTCTCGGCGATGCGGCCGGCAGTCTGCCCGGCGACGTAGACGGTGCTGACGTGCGCGAACTTCTCGAGGCGCGGGCAGCGGCGGGCCGCGTCGAGGACGTTCTCCGTTCCCTGCACATTCGTAGCGCGCGCTTCGTCGAGGGGAAGGCTGAAGCGCGTATCGGCGGCGCAGTGGATGATCTCCGTGACGTCGCGGAGCTGCCGTTCCTCGAGACCGAGGAGGGGAAGGCGGATGTCGTATTGCGGGCGGGCTGGAGCCAAAACGGGCCTGGCGAGACGCTTCAACAGCTCGCGTCCCACCAGGCCGGTGGCGCCCGTCAGAAGAAGCATTACGCTGCGAAGGTGTAACCGCCGGTCATGCTGACCTGGTGCGTCCTTCCGCCGAACATCTTCGGAAGAACGATGGAGAGACGTTTCTGCTCGGGGATGAACTGCCACGATACCGGCCGCCCGTGGGCGAGATCGTCGCGAACCTCGGCTCCCGACCGGGAGCCCGCGTCGACCTGTCACGTGCCCGGCAGCACGCACGCCGCCGTCTCCTCGGGCGGGAACATGGCGTGCGGCCGCAGCTCGCTCGCGCCGCTCAGCGCGAAGCTGTGATCGTCGAGGATCGTGCCGCGCGAGCGGAGCACCGCCCGCACCGGCTGGGTCAGCTCGGGCGCCACGCCCATCGACTGCAGCGCGCCGGCAAGCTCGGGGAAGCTCACGCGCACGTGGAACTCGACCTCGGCCTCGCGCCGGTCGTAGTCGAGCAGACCGTGACTGTGCCCGTCGTCATCGAGCTCGATGCGCAACGGGCCGGAATCGAGCGTCGTCTCCTGCCACTCGATCGGAACTCCCTCGGGTACTTCCGCGGAGAGATGCGTTACGTGGATCGGAATCTGAGTCATTCGCCCTCCTTTCATCTTGGCGCCGCCACCAAGATGATCTGATAGGCGAAGAGCGAACGCCAGACCCGCGTGACCATCGTAAGGACGCGCTCGCCAAGGCGGAGCAGCGGCTCGGGGGTGACGCGGCCGACGATCAGGCGGATGGGCACGGACGAACCGCGGATGGCCACGATGCGGAAGCCGGCGTTCTCGATCTCGCGGCGGATCGTGCGCATGGTGAAGAAGCGGAGGTGTGTGTAGTCGAGGATGCCGCGATCGCGGTACTCGAAGACGCCGAAGAGAAGGCCGAGGCGGACGGTGACGTTGGCGATGTTCGGCACGGAGAGGAAGAGCAGGCCGTCGGGCGCGAGCGACTCCTTCACGCAACGGAGGAGCTTCGTGGAGTCGCGCAGGTGCTCGACGATGTCGGCCAGCACGACGGCCGCGGCGTTCTTCGGCAGGCGCGAGACGCTCTCGAGGTCCGCAATCACCGCCTGATCGAAATGCTCGTGCAGTTGGGCGATGCGGTCGACGTCGTACTCGAAGCCGATCGTGCGCGCGAAATGATCGTGCACGGCGGCGCCGAGCTCGCCGCCGGCCGCGCCGAGGTCGAGGAGCATGCCGCCGCGGCGGGCGAAGCGGCGGATCAGGCCGATCAGGATGCGATGGCTGGAGCCTTCGAAATCCTTGAAGGTGTAGACGTTCGACATCTAGTGCGTGCCGATCGTCCCGACGTTCTTCAGCGTGATCGCGATTCCATAGCTCAGCTTCGGCTTCGGCTCCGGCAGATAGACGAGATAGCGCCGCAGCTCGAAGGCGATGCCGTAGCACGAGGCGTTCATGCCCACGAGGTAGCGCTGCTCGAGGAACGTCCCCTGCTTGGCGTCGAAGTTGAGCTGGATGTCGGCGCGCACGCGGTCCTTGAGCACCGACGAGCCGGCGTTGAAGCGGACCTGGCTGGCGCTCGTGTCAACCGTCGATTGCGGGGTGTTGTACGTGGAGAACCAGGTGAAGCTGAGGTACTTGTCGGCGCGGTCGCCGGTGCCGAGGAGATTCGCGGAGATCGACGACTGCTCGAGCTGGTGCGAGACCGCGCCGAGGCTGGCGTTGGCGTCGACGGTGATCGACTGGTACGGATTCGCGTGCAGGCTGGCCACCAGCGGCGTGAACTTGCTGTTCTGCCCCGGCGTCAGCGTCGTGCCCGGAAGGTTGCCGCCGGTGGCGTTCGTGAACGGCTTCGACAGCGAGGCCGACTGCGTCAACGAAAAGGAGAGCACTTCGCGCGACGACGCGGTCGCCCCCTTTTCGCGGGCGATGATGCGCTGCGTGAGCGAGTACTGCACGGAGTCGCGCACGATGGGGAGGAAGGGCGAGTCGACGGTGTCGAAGCGGATGACCCGGTCCTGGTCGGAGACGTTCGAGGTGTAGATGTAGGTGATGCGCGGCTCGATGACGTGCTTGAACTTCGTGAAGCCGCCCAGGTTCTTGTCGAAGACGCGCGAAAAGGAGGGGCCGACGAAGTCGATCTGCCCCTGCGCGTACTCGCGGCGGAGCTTTTGGTCGACGGACACCTGCTGCCCGTTGGCCAGCGCGGCCGGGTCGAGGCTGGCCGAGTACCACGTGTCGCGCACGGAGATCTGCGGGCGGATCGAGAACCAGGCCGGCGTATGCAGCTGCAGCGACAGCGTCGGGAAGACGTCGGCGCGGTAATAGTTCGCGGCCGGCCCGCTGAGCAGGCCGTTCGTCACCAGGTGCGAGGTCGACGATTCCAGCGAGATGTAGAAGGGCGTGTTGGCGATGCGGTTCGGGTAGAGCCGGAACTGTAGCGACGGCTCCTGCTCGAAGCGCTGGCGCGGCGGCGGCGCGAACGGATCCTCGGCGTTGACGGGGCCGAAGATGTCGCGGCGGTCGGTGAGGATGTTGAACGAGTACGTCGGGCGGTTCTTCGTCAGGAAGGCCTGGGAGTAGAGCTGGGAGAGCGTGTGGATGCGCGGGTCGCGGTCGAAGCGGCGGAAGAAGTCGATGTTCGAGAAGTCCTCGATGTCGACGACGCCGCGGAAGCCGCCGGGAAGGTTGTCCTGGGCGTGCTGGACGCTGTACTTCCACTCCTGCTTGTTCTGCTGGACGTCGTGCACCGTGTAGGCGGAGATGTCGCCGAGCTTGATGTTCGGCGAGGGGAGGTAGCGGGCCTCCACGCCGACGCCGTTGTAGCCCTTGGTGTTGAGGTCGGCGTAGACGGTGGCGTCGGCGGAGTCGCCCCACGGAAGGAAGTAGCCGGTCTCCAGGCGCTCGCCGAACTCCTGCGAGACCAGCAGGCGGGGGATGAGGAATCCGCGGGAGCGGTCGCGCTTGGTCGGCCAGATCAGCGACGGTGCCCAAAAAACGGGCAGGCGGCTAGCCAGGAACTCGACGTTGCGCATGTGCGCGTAGTCGTCGAGGGTGACGTCGGCGCGGGCGACGTGGAACGACCACGAGGGGCGATTCAGGTCGCACGAGGTGAAGACGCTCTTCGTCAGCAGGTAGCGCGTGTCGCCGATCTTCTCGGCCTTGTCGGCGGTGAAGTAGAGCGACGGCTCCATGGCCCCGGTGGCGTGGAAGAGCGTGCCGAGCTTGGTGTCGAGGTTGTAGAAGAGCTGGTCGGCGGTGAGGCGGATCGGGCCCTGGTCGAGGATGACGTGCCCTTCGCCGACGACGTCCTTCGTGCGCTGGTTGAAGGTCATCTTGTCGGCGACGACGGTGATGTCCTGGTACTTGATGGTCATCCCGCCTTCGACGGCGACGTACTCGTTCTTCTCCTCGCTGATGTGCGCGGCCGGCGCGGCGGTCCAGACGACGTCGCCGCCGCTTTTCTTCGGCCCGGGCTGAAACTTGAACTTCGTTTTCGGCGGCTGGTAGAACTGGCCTGCCGGGCCCATGTCTTTTCCGGCTTGAGCGACGAGGACGGCGGGGGCGGCGGCGGCGAGGAGCGTTGCGAGAAGGCGCGGGAAGCGTCGCGTCATTGGCTGGAAGGCATTGTAGACGACTCGCCGCGCATGTCGCGATCGATGCGGCTCATCTCCTGGATCTGCATCCGCAGTTTCATGATCTCCAGTTGATAGAGGCGGGCCACGTCGTCGGAGCGGAAGCGCTGCCGCCGCTTGCGCAGGGCGATCTCGTTGGCCAGGCGGACGAACTCGCGATGGGCGTGGCGGTCGGTCCAGCCGCCGCCGCCCAGGCGAAGGATCGGGTGGGCGGTGCGGCGGACGTCGGCGTCGTCGAGGAAGCCGAGCGAAGCCTCGTGGCGGAGCTCGGCGCGGATCTCCGGCCAGTCGCGGAAGACGGTGACGACGACGATGACGGGCATCAGTGCGGCGACGGCGATGTCGGCGGCGTGCGGTGCGACGCCGGCGGCGGCGAGCGCGCGCGGCGCGTAGGCGGCGGCGACGGCGGCGAGCGCGGTGACGACGTCGATGGCGATCTGCTTGCCGCGCTCGCGCACGTGGAAGGCGGCGTAGGTGATGCCGTAGCCGGCCACGGCGCCGGCGGCGATGCACTCGGCCACGGCATCGACGCGCCAGCACAGCACCGCCGCAGCGGCCGCGCCGGTGCAGCCGCCGAGGAGCATGCCGTCGATCGACTCGGATTCGCGGCCCATGAGGCGGACGTAGAGCGCGGCGGCGCTGAGGACGATGCCCGCCGCGGCCGGATGCGCGCCGAGCGGCCAGAGCAGCGCGCCCGCTATGAGGCCCGCGGCCAGCGGCGTGCGCCAGGCCCGCCAGAAACTCGGGTCGAGCGATTTGAAGAAGTCGGCCGCGGCCATGACCGCGAGGAAGATGACGATGACGGCGAGCGCGGTCATTGCTGGATCGGATGCCGCAGGAAGTAGCGCCGCGAGCGCTCGATGTCGTCGCGGATCTGCTTCGTCAGCTCGACGGCGGAGCGGAACTGCTGCTCGCGGCGCAGGAGCTCGTGGAAGTAGAGCCGCACGGTGTCGCCGTAGACGTTGGAATCGAAGTCGAGGATGTGGCTCTCGATGGTGATGGCGTAGTTCTCGTAGAGCGTGGGGCGGACGCCGATGTTCGTCACGCTCTCGAAGCAGCGGTCGAAGCTCTCGAAGCGCGACGTCGTCACGAAGACGCCGCCGTCGGGGTAGAGCTCGTTGAAGGGATCGACGTTCACGGTGGGGAAGCCGATCTTGCGCCCGAGGCGGCGGCCGGTGGCCACGAGGCCGTCGATGTAGTAGGTGCGCCCGAGTGCCAACGCTACGGTGCGCATGGCCCCGCGGGCAATCCCTCGGCGGATGCGCGAGCTGGAGACGCGGATGCCCCGGATGCGCACCTCATCCACGCCATGGACGTCAAAGCCGAATTGCATCCCTGCTGATTGTAGCTTTTCCAGATGTCCTTCACGACCGGCGCCGAAGGCGAAGTCGCGGCCGATGCGCACCTCCGTCACCTTCAGCGCGGCCACGAGGAATTCCTCGATGAAACGATCCGCGGTCCATCTCGAGAATTCATGCGTGAAGGGGACGACCAGCAGGGCGTCGACGCCCATCTGCCGGATGAGCTCCTCTTTCTGCGGAAGCGTGAGGATCTGTTTCGGCACGCGGTCGGGAGCAACGATGGAGAGCGGATGGGGATGGAAAGTGATGACCGCCGAGGGCCGCCCGGTCTCGCGGGCCCGGGTCACCACGCCGCCGATGATCTCTTGATGGCCGATGTGCATGCCGTCGAAGTTGCCGATGGTGGCGACGCAGTTTCGCGGCAAGTCCGTTTGTCGCAAGGGGTCGTGTAGGACGAGCATGGGGCGACGGGAGTAAACCAGAAACCAGAAACCAGAAACCAGAAAAAAATGCGCCAGCTCTTCTGGTTTCTAGTTTCTGGTTTATTCGAGCCGCAGCGTCGGCACCGGCACCGCGATGGCCGTCCAATCCGGCGGCTCCTGTCCGAGCCACTGCGTGAACCGCTCCACCATGGCCGGGTCCCACTTGCCGCCGGCGGCCTCGCGCTCCAGCGTCTGCATGGCCGCGGCGTGCGAGAGCGGGGCGGGGCGGTAGGAGCGGTGCGAGGTCAGGGCGTCGTAGGCGTCGACGATGGACAGCAGGCGCACCTCGTACGGGATGGCCTCGCCGCGCAGGCCGTCGGGGTAGCCGCGGCCGTCGTAGCGCTCGTGATGGTGGCGGATCATGCGCAGCACGCCGCTCAGCGTCATCAGCGGGCGGACCATCTCCTCGCCGATGACGGGGTGGTCGATGACGCGCATGAACTCGTCGCGCGTCAGCGGGCCTTGCTTGTTCAGGAGCGCCTCGGGGACGGCGATCTTGCCGATGTCGTGCAGCAGCCCGGCGATGCGGGCGCGCTCGGCGAACTCGTGGTTCTCGCCGAGGTGCAGGGCGAAGGCGCGGGCCAGATCGCCGACGCGCTGGGAGTGGCCGCGCGTGTAGCGGTCCTTTGCTTCGAGCGTCAGCGCCAGCGCGCAAATCACGTTCTGCGTCTGCTCGAGGTCGGCGTGGAACTCCTTGATCCGCAGCAGCGAGCGGATGCGCGAGAGGAGCTCGATGCGGTTGAGCGGGTAGTTGATGAAGTCGTCCGCGCCGGCCACGATGGCCTCGGAGCGCAGGGCGCTGCCGCGGTGCGTCGTCAGGACGATGACCGGGAGGAACTCGTGGCGCGGATCGGCGCGAATCATCCGCAGCGTCTCCGCGCCGCCCTGCACGGGCATGATCAGGTCGAGCAGGACGACGTCGATCGGCTCGCGTTCCAGGACTTCGATGGCCTCGGCGCCGTTCTCGGCGACGGCAACGTCGAAGCCGGCGTCGGTGAGCGTCATCGTCACCAGGTCGCGATTCATGCGGTTGTCGTCGACGCAGAGCACGCGCGGCCGCGGCCGTTCGCGGACGCTGAAGTGCCGCGTCGTCACCGCCACCGGCGTCTCCTCGGCAATGGCCGCGGCAAAGACGCGCGCCAGCTCGGGGTCGAACGCGCCGTCCTCGGCTTCGTTGCGCAGGCGGGCCATGGCCGCGCCTTCGTCGCCGCTCTCGCTCACCAGATTGTCGTAGCGGTTGGCGATGGCCACGACCTGGGCCTCGATGGGGATGGCATCGCCGGCGAGATGGTCGGGATAGCCGCGGCCGTCGCGCCGCTCGTGATGCCAGCGGACGATCGGCACCCAGGCCCGGAACGTCGTCATCGGCTCCAGGATCGACGCGCCCATGCGTGTGTGCTCGGCGACGCGCGCGCGCTCCTCGTCGTCCAGCTCGTCCTTGGCCAGGAGATGGTCGGGGACGCCGATCTTGCCGACGTCGTGCAGCATGGCCCCCTTCGTGATCGTCTCGACCTCGTCGCGCGACATGCCGAGCTTCTGCGCCAGGCGCGCCGCGTAGCCGGCCACGCGCTGCACGTGCCCGGCCGCGTGCGGGTCCTTGTTCTCCAGCGCCGTGCCGAGGGCCATGATGATGTTCTCGCTGGAGTCGAGCTCCTTGCGGAGATTGCGGATCTTGATGAGCGAGCGGACGCGCGTGCGCAGCTCGTCCTTGTTGATCGGCTTGTTGAGGAAGTCGTCCGCGCCGCACTCCAGGGCCTTGATCTTGTCGTCGGTGTCGGTGAGCGCGGTGAGCATGAGGATGGGGATCATCCGCCCGGCGGCTTCGCTCTTGATGCGCGCGCAGGCCTCGTAGCCGTCCATGTTCGGCATCATGACGTCGAGGACGATGATCGATGGGTTGCTCTGCGGATAGCGGATCAGAGCCTCGCGGCCGTCGCGGGCCATGACGACGTCGTAGCCCCACGCGGAGAGGTACTCCTCGAGGATCTGCAGGTTCTGCTCGTTGTCGTCGACCGCGAGCACGAGGTCGCGCTCATGCACCGGCGCCGGCGCGCCGGCGAGGTGAAGGTCACTCTGGATGGTCATGAGCCCCGGCGATTATACGGCGGGCGTAGACCAGGTGGCCGCCGGCGTCGTGGGCCAGCGGGTTCATCTCGTGTTTGCGCCGGTCGTTCGGCCCGAGGATGTGCACGACCTCGACGCCGCGGCGAACGAGATCGTCGGCGACGAAGTTGCGGTGACACCGCCACGGCACGGCCTCGGCGCACATGATGGCGTCGCCGTCCCGCAGGTTGTCGACGCCCTCCGCGAATTCCTTCGTGGCCATGTAATCCGCGTAGCCGCGGAACTGGGCGTTGCGCAGGGCATCGTTCGGCGAGTCCTCCGACGGAGTCCGCCGCCCGCCCAGCTCCGGCAGGTGGACGTAGGCGATGCCGTGCTTCGGCAGCTCCGCGGCGAGGGAATCGCGCGAGAAGTGCGGGTAGCGCCGCGAGCCGGGATAACGGCGGATGTCGGCCAGGCGCTCGACGCCGCTGGCGCGGAGGAGAAGGACGAGCTCGTCGAGGGAGCGCGTGGAGTGGCCGATGGTGTAGATCCTCATTTCAGGGGGCAGGGCACAGGGCGCGCCCCTTAGGATTGTATGGCCGCCGATGACTGTTAGCCGACACGACAAATGGCCACGTACTACGCCGAACACGCGCAGCAGCTCAAGCGCGACCTCGCGGCCGAGGTGCCGGTGGAGGAGCTGCGCCGGCTGCACCAGAAGCGGCCGCTGCTGCACGCGGCGGTGGCGCTGGCCAACGTCGCCGCGCTCGGGCTCGCCGCGGTGGGCATCGTCCGATTCGAGCGCTGGTACTTGTGGCTGCCATGCGCGATCGTGGCCGGCTTCGCCGTGTTCGACTTCACCGTGCTGCTACACGAGGTCGTGCACCGCGCCGTGGTGATGTCGGGCGGCGACCGCTTGTATCGCGTCCTCGGCCTGGCCTACGCCGTCCCGAGCGGCATCTCCGCCGCGCAGTTCACGCGCTGGCACCTCGACCATCACGCCGGCCTCGGCTCGTACGAGGAGGACCCGAAGCGGCACTGGCTCTCGCCGAAGCGCAACGCGCGCTGGCTGAAGCTCCTCTACTTCACGCCGGCGCTCCTCCCGATCTACTTCCGCGCGGCGAAGCAGGAGACGGCGTCGTACGAGCCGGAGCTGCAGCGCCGCATCGCCCGCGAGCGCATGGCCACGATCGCCTTCCAGCTCGGCGTCCTCGCGGCGATCGCGATCATCGGCGGCTGGTGGATCGCCTTCAAGCTCTACGTCGTCCCGGTCTTCTTCGTCTTCCCCGTCGCCTTCGCCCTCAACCGCGTCGGGCAGCACTACGACATCGATCCCACGGACCCGGCGAAGTGGTCGACGCTCGTCAAAGGCTCGTGGTTCTGGGACGCCGCCTACCTCTTCTCGAACTACCACCTCGAGCACCACTACTTCCCCGGCGTGCCGTTCTACAACCTGCCGCGCCTGCAGCGGCTGCTGATGCCGTTCTACGAAAGACGCGGCATGACCGCGCACGGCTATGGCGAGCTGTTCTGGGGATGGGTCGTGCTCAACGGGAAGCCGCACGCGAACTGGGACGAGGTCCCCGCCGATGGCGCCGCCGTTGCCGCCGAATAACTCGGTTATCCTGTTCGCCTGGTGACAATTTCGACCGGTGTCCGGCTCGGGCCGTACGAGGTCGTTGCTCCGATCGGCGCCGGCGGCATGGGCGAAGTGTGGCGCGCGCGCGACACCCGCCTCGAGCGAAGTGTGGCGATCAAAGTGCTGCCACCGGACTTCGCGAACGACGCGCAACTGCGCCTGCGCTTCGAGCGCGAAGCGAAAGCGATCTCGCAGCTCGCCCATCCGAACATCTGCACGGTTTACGACGTCGGCCACGAAAACGGCGTCGACTTCCTGGTCATGGAGTACCTCGAAGGGGAGACGCTCGCGGATCGACTGTCGAAAGGGCCGCTGCCGCTCGAACAGATCGTGCGTTACGGGGTGCAGATCGCCGAGGCGCTGGAGAAAGCGCATAAGGCGGGCGTCGTCCACCGCGACGTGAAGCCCGGCAACATCATGCTCACGAAGTCGGGGGTGAAGCTGCTCGACTTCGGCCTGGCCAAGCCGGCGGAGAGCGCCGCGGTGGCGCTGACGAGCATGGCCACGGAGAAGAAACCCCTCACCGAGGAAGGGGCGATCGTCGGCACGTTCCAGTACATGGCGCCGGAGCAGCTCGAAGGCGGCGACGTCGACGCGCGCACCGACATCTTCGCCCTCGGCGCAGTGCTCTACGAGATGGCGACGGGACGCCGCGCCTTCGCCGGTAAAACGAGGGCGAGCCTGATCGCGTCGATCTTGACCGCGGAGCCGCCGCCGATCGCCGCGATCCAGCCGACGACGCCGCCGTCGCTCGACCGCGTCGTGCGGACCTGCCTGGCCAAGGAGAGAGACGAGCGTTGGCAGAGCGCGCACGACGTGGCGGTCGAGCTGCGGTGGGTGTTGGAGGCGCAGCCCGACGTCGCGAAGGCGACGCAGAGCCGCGTCGCCTGGATCGCCGCGGCGCTCATGCTCCTCGCCGCGATCGGCGCGACCATGGCGTGGTGGCGCGCCAGGAGCGCGCCATCCGAAGAGACTGAGATTCGTAGTTACATCCTGCCGCCAGAGAAGACCGCGTTCGATCGGGCGCCGCCGGAGCTGTCGCCCGACGGCAAACGCGTGGTGTTCGGTGCCTCCGAGCCAGGAAAGATGAAGTGGACGCTCTGGGTCCGCTCGCTCGATTCGCTTTTCGCGCAGCAGCTCGCCGGCACGGACAACGCGACGTATCCATTCTGGTCGCCCGACGGCCGCTTCGTCGCCTTCTTCGCGGGTAGCACGCTGAAAAAAATCGCCGTCAGCGGCGGCGCGCCAGTCCAGATCTGCAACGTTTCGGCCACCGAAGCCCGCGGCGGAAGCTGGAGTCCGGACGGGCAGACGATCATCTTCGCCGGCCAATACACCCCGATTCGCCGCGTTCCGGCGACGGGCGGCACACCCGTGGACGTGACGAAGCTGCAAAGCCCGTACGGCACGCATCGCTGGCCGCTCTTCCTGCCCGATGGCCGGCATTTCCTGTTCCTCGGGTCGCCCGACGGAAACGAGTCTCCGGAGAACACCATCTGCGCCGGCAGCGTCGACGGAAAAACGTACAAGCGGCTGGTCTCGCGCGCCTACGAACCGCATTACGCGGACGGCATGCTGCTCTTCGTCCGCGACGGCGTCCTGAGCGCGCAGCCATTCGATGCGAAGACGCTGGAGCTCTCCGCCGACGCCGCCCCGCTCCACGAACCGCAGATCGACTCGAATCCGCTGGTGTCGAAGAGCGTCGTTTCGGTCGCGCGGAACGGCACGCTCATCTACCAGACCGCCCACCCTCAGCGTGAGTCGCAGCTCACCTGGTTCGATCGCAGCGGCAAGATGCTCGGCACCGTCGGCGGCTCCGCTCCGTACCGCGTGTTCAGCCTCTCACCCGACCGGAAATCCGTCGCCGTATCCTTCACTGAACGTTCCCATTCGAACATCTGGAGCTTCGATCTGGTGCGCGGGGTCAACCATCGCTTGACGTTTGGCAACGACTACGACTTCGGCCCGATCTGGTCGCCCGACGGCCGGAAGCTCATCTACGTCTCCATCAACGGCCCGGGGGAAACCCGGCTCATCGTGAAGGACCTCGGCAGCGGGAACGAGCAGGAGCTCATGAGTGCGAGTCTCGGGAACCTGCGGGCGACGAGCTGGTCGCCCGATGGCACGACGATTCTCTACAACCGACCCGGCGGGACCACGCTCACGGACATCTGGTGGATTTCGCTCGCGGAGCGCAAGCCTCATCTCTACCTCGGCACACCCGCCATCGAGAGCAACGCCCGCTTCTCTCCGGACGGGAAGTGGGTCGCGTACGTATCGGACGACTCCGGCGACCCCGAGGTCTACGTCGCGCCCTTTCCGCCGACGGGAGCGAAATGGCAGGTGTCGACCGGCCTCCAGCCGCATTGGCGCGGCGACGGCAACGAGCTTTTCTTCGTCGCGACGGGAGCGCCGGCGGCGATGATGGCCGTGCCGATCCACCTCGGCGCGACACCCGAGATCGGACAGGCAGTGAAGCTCTTCGGCGTTCACCTGCCCGGGCAATATGACGTCACGAGCGACGGACAGCGATTTCTCGTCGACGTGCACGTCGGCGAAGAGCCGCCGCCGCAACCGATCATTCTGCTGCAGCACTTCGATCAGGAGTTGCGCGCGGCGGTCAGAGCAGCCCGGTGAGGATCAGGTCCGCCACCTGATCCGCCTGCGCGGCCACGTCGTAGTCCTTCTCCGACAGAATCCACGACGTCACCATCTCGTCGAGGATCCCGAAGACCGCCTTCGCCACGAGCTGCGGGTGGAGGTTGCGGCGGAACGTTCCCTCGCGCTGGCCGCCCTCGACGATCTTGCGGAGGATGTTCAGGTAGTCGGCGACCTCCTGCTGGGAGAAGAGGCTCATGAACTTGAGGCTGTGGCGCAGCTCGACCTGGGAGACGACGGCGAGGGCGCGGTCGCGGCCGAGGGTCTCGAGGTGGTGGCGGATGGCGATGCGGATGCGCTCGTCGGCGCGGCGGGCCTGGGAGAGATCGCGCTCCAGCGTCTGCAGGTAGTGGCGGGTGTGCTCGCGGAAGATCGTGACGAGCACATCCTCTTTTCCATCAAAGTAGAGATAAATCGTGCCGTCAGCGACGCCGGCGGCCTTGGCGATCTCAGAGACTTTGGCGTTGAAGTAGCCGCTCCTGGCGAAGACGTCGATGGCGGCGCGGAGGATGCGCTCGCGCTTGCTCGTGCCTTTGAAGGCGTCGGAGCCGGTGGCAGGCGGGGTGGGGGCGGTTTTCGTGGCGGACATCGCTGAATGAATGTTCATTCAGTCGAGGGGCCGCTGTCAAGCCGTTCCCTGATCTCGGCCACGAAGGCCTCGTCGTACGGCGCGCGCACGCGTCCGTCGACGATCTCGAAGACTTCGTCGCGCGTCAGGGCCGCGCCGACGGGATAGATGTGCAGGTGGAGATGCGGCGTGGCGATGCCGAGCTTCAGCAGGACGGCGCGCTCCGCGCCGGTGGCTGCGAGGAGGGCCCGCTCGGCGCGGTGATGGACGGCGGCGAAGTGGACGTAGTCGTCGATCGGAAGGTCGGCGGCGTTCTCGACGTGCCGGCGCCAGACGACCATGGCGTGCCCGCGCACGGCCCAGTCCTCGTGCAGGAGAACGAGGACACGGCCGTCGTCGAAGACGATCTCGCCGGCCTCGCGCGGATCGGTACAAAAGACGCAGCTCACGGGCCGGTACTATAAGCCGATGCGAATGATCCGCTTTGGCCGGACGAACGCGAACGTCCCGACGATCTCCCTCGGCACGTGGGGCCACGGCGGCCCGAACAAGAACGAAGGCGCCTCCGTCGGCTGGAGCGGGCACGACGACGAGCTGGCGAAGCAGGCGCTGGTCGAGGCCTACCGCCGCGGGATCACGCATTGGGACACGGCCGACGCCTACGGCAGCGGCCACGCCGAGCAGCTGATCGGCGAGGTGTTCGCGCACGACGTGCCGCGCGGCGCGATCTTCGTGGCCACGAAGTTCGGCTACGTGAAGGGGCCGGCCAAGCATTACTACGACACGGCGTTCATGCGCCTCCAGCTCGAGACGTCGCTGCAGAACATGCGCACCGACTGCGTCGATCTCTACTATTTCCATCATTGCGATTTCGGCCCCGACGACCGCTACTTCGACGACGCCCTCGCGCAGGTGCGCCGCTTCCGCGAGGAGGGAAAGATCCGCTTCGTCGGCCTCTCGGATTGGAACGCCTCGCGGATCATGCGCTTCGTCGAGCGCGTCGATCCCGACGCCGTGCAGCCGTACCGGAATCTCCTCGACGACGATTACGAGTCGAGCGGCCTCAAAGGCTGGGTCGACGCCCACGACCTCGGCGCGGCCTTTTTCTCTCCGCTGAAGCACGGTCTGCTCCTCGGCAAGTACGACGCGCCGCGGACGTTCCCCGAAGGCGACTTCCGCAGCGGCGTGGCCGACTTTGGCGACGCCGCGGTGATCGAGCGGATGAAGCGCGCCGCCGCGGCGATGCGGACGCGTTTCGCCGCCCACCCCGAGCCGGTGCTGCACGCGGTGACGGGCGCGCTCCTCGCCGCCAACCCGACGGCGACGGTGCTCCTCGGGCAGCGCAACCCGCGCCAGGTGGAGGCGGCGAGCCGGGTGGGGGAGGCGTTGACGAAGGAGGAGGCGGAGTGGGTGCGGGGGGTGTACCAGAGGTAGGATCGGTGCGTGAGGAGTCTCAAAGAGATCGAACGCCTGGAAAAGCAATTACTCGTTGCGCTGAAGGAACGACGCGGCTCTGAGGGCGCTCCTCGACGAAGCGTCGAGTCATTGGGGCTACGAGGACAACGTCTATCGTTTTTATCACCATAGCTTCAAGGTTTACGGCATCCAGCAGTCAACGCTCGCGATCGTCGCTGCGCTGCAGGCTCTAGATGGCGGTCAAGTACGGAGCGGAGTTGGATGAGCCGCCGATGCCGCTTCCGAGCGGTTGGGCTGCGCTGCTGTACCTCTACAACTTGCGCTAACTCGTCGGGTATACCGAGGTACGATTGCAGCGTGACCGACCGCTCGCACTGGACCGTGCGGAAGTTCAAGCTCGGGGAAGAAGAGGAAGACGATTACAACCGCTTCACGCCGAGCGAGCGCGTGGCGATGGTGTGGGAGATTACGAAGGACGCGTGGGCGTTCAAGGATCCGAGCTGGCGTGAATCGGAATTTCGTCGAGATGTTGTCCGCGTTGTTCGACGCGGGCGCTGACTATCTCATCGTCGGCGCATATGCCCTCGCCGCGCATGGTTGTCCGCGCGCCACGGACGACCTCGATATTTGGGTGCAGGCATCTCGCGCAAATGCGCCGCGCGTTCGGCAAGCAATCGAGAACTTCGGAATGCCTGTCGACCAAATTACCGTCGACGAACTCGCGAGCTCCGGCCTCGTTCTGCAGTTCGGATTCGCTCCACAGCGCATCGACGTCATGACCTCCGTTTCCGGCGTCACGTTCGATGAGGCATGGCCGCGCCGGATCTATGTGGACATCGAGGGCAGACAGCACCCGGTCATCGGGAAGGAAGAATTCATCCGCAACAAACGCGCGGTGGGAAGGCCGCAGGATCTCGTCGACGCCGACGTACTGGCGAAGAAGCGCTGATCACCATGCCATCGGCTTGCGGTCGTGAAAGAAGCCGCCGGTCGGACCGTCATCGGGCAGCGTGGCCAGCCAGACGATCGTGTCGGCGCCCTCGGCCACGCTGCGCGGGGCGGCGCGGCCGCCCATGTCCGTGCGCACCCATCCGGGGTCGGCGCAGTTGACGAGTACGCGGCTGCTGTGCAGGGCGTTGGCGAAGAGGATCGTGATCGCATTCAGGGCGGCCTTCGACGTCGAGTACGACGGCGCGTAGCTCGACATCGACGACAGCTGTCCGGCGCCGGAAGAGACATTCACCACGCGGCCGTGGCCGCTCTTGCGAAGCAGCGCCGCGAAGCGCTGCGTCATCAGGAACGGGCCGAGGGTGTTGACGCGCCACGTCTCCTCGAACTTGCGCGGATCGACGGTGACGATGCTCTCCCCTTCGTCGACGAGGATGGCGGCGTTGTTGACGAGGACGTCGAGCCGGCCGAATTCGCTCTCGACGTAGCGGGCCAGGTTCTCGATCGACTGCGGATCGGAGACATCGAGACGATGTTCGGCCCGGCGGCCGGTCACGATCACGCGGTAGCCGCGCCCGGCCAGCTGCCGCGCCACCTCGGCGCCGATGCCGCGCGTCGAGCCGGTGACGAGGGCGACTAAGCCGCGGCGTCCGCCGTCGTCCGCGTCCATTTCTCCGCGTCCACCTTCATCTTCTTCGCGAAGATCCGCTTCAGCAGCGACAGGATTCCCGTCCGCCACAGCACGTAGCCGGGATAGCCGGTGATCACCGAGAACTCGCCGAACTTGAGGTGCCGCAGGCCCTGCTGGATGAGCCAGGGGATGCGCACGAGGTGGATGAGGACCGGGTACGACGGCTGGGGATCGTTGTAGGCGCGGACCTTTTGCAGCCAGCGCTCGAAGAGCTTGCGGGGCGGCTTCCAGACCATGAGCACGTAGAGGAGGACGTTCGCCCACGTCGGGCGCAGGGCGGTGTAGTTCTCGTTGATCTGCTCGACGTCGAAGCCGCCTTCGATCATCTGCTTCTCCAGGGTCGTGTTCGGGATGACGCGGAGCGAGAAGATGTTCAGCGTGAAGGGGCGGGCCATGCGGTAGACGAGCTCCAGCGTGGCCACGACGTCCTCGCGCGTCTCCACGGGGTTGTCGACGATCATGTCGTACGACGGGTTGATCTGGAACGGCGCGAACTCGGCGAGCACTTCGCAGGCCTGCTCGATGCGGTGCACGGGCGTGGGGCGCTTGTAGAACTTGAGGATGCGGTCGCTGCCGCTCTGGATGCCCATGCGCACGCGGTTCATGCCCGCCCAGGTCAGGAGCTCGACCTTCTCGCGCTGCACGTACGTCGGGATGACGCCGTAGATGCAGAAGGAGAGGCCGACCTGCTCGCGCCACTGCGTGGCGAAGTCGGTGAGCTCGGGCATGCGGATGGCCATGAAGCTGTCGTCGTAGAAGAGCACCGTGCGCAGGTACGGATGGACCTCGCGAGCGCGCTGGACCTCGCCGATGATGAACGACGGGTCGGGGTGGCGGATCTTGCGGTACTCCGCGTCGTTGGCGATGAAGACGGTGTTGCCGCAGTAGGTGCAGTGCAGCGGGCAGCCGATCGACCATACCGCGGGGTATGCCAGGCCGTTGTTGCCGAGGTAATCGCCGCGCGTGACCTGGCGGAAGCCGTGGGCGGGTTGGTAGATCAGCTCCGTGCCGCCGTACTTCGGGAAGGGCAGCGCGCCGAGCTCCTGCGAGGTCATCAGCGGGCGGAACGGATTGCGGGTGATGGCGCCGCCGTTGGTGCGGTCGCGGAACCAGAAGTTCGCGATGGCGGTGTAATCGCGGCCGCCGCGGTAGGCGTCGAGCCATTCCTCGAAGGCGTGCTCGCCCTCGCCGGTGCAGATGGCGTCGACGTCGGCCTTGATCGCATCCTCGGGATAGATGATGGGATGGATGCCGCCCCACATCGTGTAGGCGTGCGGGTTGAGCTCGCGCACGCGCCTGGCCAGGGCCTTGGTGAGGTCGGCGTAGCCGGTCATGGAGGAGAAGGCGACGACGTCGGCGCCGGCGATGCCGTGGGCGATCTCGTCGATCTCGGCGTCGCCGAAGCTGCGCGTCTCGCCCATCTTGCGGACGAAGGACTTCCACAACGAGCGGTAGCGCTGCGTGCCGACGTAGAAGACGTTCGTCTCGGCGTTGAGCTTCTCGACGTAGGCGGCGATCTTCCGGAAGCCGGTGGCGGTGATGCCGTCCTCGAGCGAGACCAGGTTGATGCGCATCGTTTTCGTGGCTAACAATGATACGGGGTCGCAATTCCGCGGGAGGTGACAGGGAACAGGGAACGGGTGACAGGTTAGTGTTTTCCTGTCGCCTGTCGCCTGTCGCCTGTCGCCTGTCCCCTACTGCGCCGGTATATACGTCGGCGCCTGCGTCGTCTGATCGATCACCGAGCCGTACGCCGTAATCTTGCCGTCGCCGTCGATCACCTTCACGCTGATCCTGGCGTTGTACGTGTTGCCGAGGCCGAGGCTGCTGATGATCGGGAACTGCTTCGACTCGAACGGGGCCAGGGCGATCTGCACCTTCGGCTGCACCTTCGACTCCGGCAGGAACACCGACACCTCGGCTGTAGCCGGCTTGCCGGTCGTCTCGACGATGCCGAAGTTCGTGCGGTAGCGGACGGAGTCCTCCACCTGCACGAGCTGCAGGGCGCGGTCGCCGAGGCCGGCGGCGTCGGACGGGGTCACGGCGGGGATGAATTGGCCGAGCGTGCCGTTCGCGGTCTGGTCGAACGTGCGCGCGCTGACGACGAGCGGCGCGTTCGTCGCCGTCGTCACGTGCAGCGTCCCGCCGGCGTTGGTGATGCCGAAGAGCGAGTGGAGGACGTCGTCGAGCGCGGCGACCTCGCCGGGATTCACCGTGATCGACTTCACGCTGCCGGCGCCGCCGCCGATCGGATAGAACGTCAGCGTGGCCGTCTGCGGGGCGGTGCCGCCGTTGAGGATGCGCACGTCGCTGCGCCAGCTGGCGATGCCGTTGTTGAGGTCGGCGATGCCGGGGAGGACGAAGCGGTTCGCGCCGCTGCCGACCGGGACGGCGGAGACGAGGATCGGATCGCCGCTCTTCGAGTCGACGACCGAGGCGTACGCGGTGATCTTGCCGTCGCCGCTGAACGGCTTCACTTCGATGTGGCCGTTCGTCAGGGTGATGCCGGCGGCGGCGAGGAAGCCGTTGAGCTGCTGCTGCTCGCCGGCTTTGAGGGCCACGGGGAAGTCGAGGAGCCTGGAGCCGCCGCCGTCGAAGACGGTCACGTTCGCGGCGGACGGCTTGCCGGCCGCTTCGACCAGGCCGAGGTTCAGGCGGTAGTCGGCGGACTGGGCGATCTGCTGCAGCGTCAGGAGCGGGCCGCCGACGCCGGCGAAGCTGCCGAACGGAATGGCGGGGATGAACTGCCCGAGCGTGCCGGTCGACGCCGTCTGGGCGTTGAAGGTGCGGCTCGTGACGACCGCGGTCGTGGAGACGCTGACTTTGCTCGAGTCGAGCGACTGGATGAAGAGCATGCCGGCCGCGGAGTCGCCGAGCGAGCCGCTGCCGAACCAGTTGCGCACGATGTCGTCGAGCGCCGTGGTCGCGCCGGCGTCGACGGAGATCGTGGTCTGCTTCACCGGCGCGTTCGGATCGCCCGTGCCGGCGTTGAACGTCAGCTGGAACTTCTGCGCGCTCGTGCCGACGTTGGCGACGCGGATGTCGCTGCGCCAGTCGGAGTTGAGCCCGGCTAGGTGGCCGACCGAGGGGATGACCAGCGCGTTCGCGCTGAGCTGCGGCAGCGCGCCCGGTTTCACCGGCGTGGTCAGGCTGATCGACACCGGGATCGACGCCGACGACGTGCCGAGCGCGCCGATGCGGCCAGTGATCGTGGTGCTGCCGAAGACGACGATGATCGTCCCCATCGACGTGCCGTTCGGCAGCGACGTCGGATCGGCGGTGATCGTCAGGGTCAGGCCGGACGGGCCGACGATGCCGGAGGTCGGGAAGACGGAGAGCCAGGGGCGGTCGGCGGTGGCCACGAACGTCGTCGTGCCCGGCGGGCCGGGGATGGCCAGCTGGAAGGAGATCGGCGTCGTGCTTCCGGCCGGGGCGATGAGGCCCGGGCTGAGCGCGTTCGGCGGCGGGATGGGGATGACGACGACGCTGATCGTCTGCGAGTAGGCGCTGACGTTGTTGCACTGCGACCTGGCCCGGACGCGGTAGAAGAACGCCGTCGGCACGCCGGCGTTCTTCGTGAACGACTTCGACGTGCCGGCGACGGAGAACGTCTGCGGATTGGCGAACGTCGGCTCGAGCGCTTCGTCGACGTCGTAGCCGACGGCGAGGTCGACGGCATCCCACGACACGGCGAAGGTCTGCCCGGTCGTCACTTCGCCGACGACGCCGGCGACCGGCGGGACCGGCGGACCGCAGACGATGAACGAGGAGAAGCCGCTGCTCATCGGCAGGCAGCTGTTGTTCGGGCCGAAGGCGACCACGCTCCAGGTGAACGGGCCGGGCGGGAGGGGCACGCTGATCGAGCTCGTGGTGGCCGTGATCGGCGCGGGGGCGCCGGTGCCGGTGATGGTGACGACGTAGCTGGCCGCGTTGGCCACCGCGGTCCACGACAGCGTTACCGGCGAGTTGGCGATGGCGTTGTTGGCCGGGGCCAGGAGCGTGGGCGCCGCCTGCGGGCAGGCCACGGGCTTCTGCGTGCGGACCGTGACGGTGGCGCTGTTGTTGTTCGGGTCGGGATCGGTGGCGGAGCTCGTGGCCGAGGCGGTGTTCCAGAAGGCGGCGCGCACGTCGCCGTCGACGTGGAACTTCGAAGTGATGACGACGCTCTGCCCCGGCGCGAGCGTGCCGGCGCTGCACGGATACGGCGTCGTGCAGCCGCCGCTGTTCGAGACGAAGGTCGTGCCGGCCGGCGCCGGATCGCTGACGACGACGTTCGGCGCGGCGTTCGGACCGTTGTTCGTGACGACGATGGTGAACGTGGCCACGCTGCCGGCCAGCGCCGTGGCCGGGCCGCTCTTCGTGACCTTGATGTCGGCGGTGAAGGTGCCGGAGAGCGAGGTCGTGGCCGTGGCGCTGTTGTTGGCGAGGTTGGCGTCCGCCGTGGAGCTGCTGACCGTGGCCGTGTTCGTGATCGTCGTGCCGGCGAAGCCGGCCGGTACGTTGTAGGTCGAGCTGATGGTCACGCTCTGCGACGGATTGAGCGTGCCGAGCGCGCACGGATACGGCCCGCTGCAGGCGCCGCTGTTGGAGACGAAGGTCGTGCCGGTCGGCGTCGGGTCGTTGACGAAGACGTTCGCCGCCGCCAGCGGGCCGTTGTTCGTGATGGTCACGGTGTAGGTGACGTTCGAGCCCGGCGTGGTCGTGGCCGGGCCGCTCTTGGCGATCATCACGTCGGCCTGCCCGGTCACCGGCGTCGTCACGCTGGAGGTGTTGTTGCCGGAGTTGGGGTCGTTCGCCGCGGAAGTGACGTTGGCGACGTTGGTGATGGTCGTGCCGGCGTAGTTGGCCGGGACGTTGAACGTCGTGGTGATCGCCGCCGACTGGCCGGCGTTGAGCGTGCCGAGAGTGCAGGGGAAGGGCGTGGCGCAGGCGCCGGAGTTCGAGGCGAAGGTGAGGCCGGCGGGCGTCGGGTCGTTGACCGTGACGCCGGCCGCGGCGGAGGGACCGAGGTTCGTGACCGTGATCGTGTAAACGACCGGCGCGCCGGGCGCGGCGGAGGGCGGGCCGGTCTTGTTGATGGAGAGGTCGGCCTGCTGCGTCACGTTCGTCGTGGCCATGGAGGAGTTGTTCGACGGCGTCGGGTCGTTGATGTCGGAGGAGATCGTGGCGGTGTTGACGACCGTGGCGCCGCTGTAGGTCGCGGGCACCGTGTACGTCGCGGTGATCGTGCCCGTCTGTCCGGACGCGAGCGTGCCGACGTTGCAGGGGAACGGCGTCGTGCAGGCGCCGCTGTTGGAGACGAAGGCGACGCCGACCGGCGTCGGATCGCTGATGGTCGTGTTCGTCGCCGGCGAGGGGCCGTTGTTCTTGAAGGTGATGGTGTAGACGACGTTCTGTCCCGGCGCGACCGAGGGCGGGCCGCTCTTGCTGATGGTGAGGTCGGACTGCGCGCCGACGTTGGTGACGGCCGTGGCGCTGTTGTCGGAGTTGTCGGGATCGGGCGTGGACGAGCTGACCGTGGCGGTGTTCGTGACGTTGCCGGAGAACGACGGCGAGGTGCTGTAGGTCGAGTTGATCGTCACCGACTGGCCGGAGTTGAGCGTCGGGAACATGCACGGATACGCGGACGTGCAGTTGCCGGTGTTGGAGACGAAGGTGAGATTCGCCGGCGTCGGATCGCTGACGACGACGTTCGTCGCGGCCGACGGGCCGTTGTTCGTCACCGTGACGGTGTAGGTGACGTTCTGTCCGGCCACGACGCCGGCCGGGCCGGTCTTGGTGACGGCCAGGTTGGCCTGCGCGGCGACGACGGCGGTGAGGTCGAGCTCCGTCGGCGTGTAGGTCGCGGTGATGGAGCCGCTCGGCGGATAGGTGGGGAGGTTCTTGGTGGCGAAGTCGCCGCTGCGGGTGGCGAAGGTGAGGACGGGCCAGGTCGTGCCGTTCGCCGGCGCGTAGCTGTTCAGCAGCGCGACGTTGAGCGTGCCGTCGAGCGTGACGCCATTCCCGACGGCGAGCTTGTCGAAGGCCGCGGCCGAGGCCAGCTCGATGTTCAGCGCGCCGCCGCTGCCCTGCGTGTAGTTGCCGGTGACGTTGATCGTGCCGGTGTTGCCCGTACCGTTCGGGGTGACGGCGGCGCTGTTCTGGAGGTCGCCGGTGATCGTGCCGGCGCCGTCGAGAACGCCGCCCTGCAGCTGCAGCGCCGTGTCGACTTTGATGCCGCCCGCGCCGAGCGTGGTCTCGCCCGCGGTCTGCGTGAAGCCGCCGCCGAAGTGCATCGTGCCGCTCTGGGCCAGGACGGTGCCGTCCGTCGTGAAGGCGGGATCGATGTCGGTCGTTCCGCTGCCGGCGCTCTTCTTCCACGTGCCGTCGTTGGTGATGGCCGGCGGCGGCGACACCAGCGTGGGCCTGACCCGGCCGCTGCCGATGATGATGATGACGATGCGGATGGGCTGGTCGTTGGTGATGTTGAAGGTCCCCTTGTTGAGGATCTGCGCGCCGTTGGCCATCTCGAGATCATTGGGGGCCGCGGCGGTGTAGTCGACGGCGCCGTCGTTCTCGAAGGTGACGTTGTTGAGTGTCGTAGAGGCGCTGGCGGCGTCGATCGTCAGAGTGGCGCCGCCGTTGACGACGAACGAGCCGGTGCCGGTGTAGCCCTCGATCGTGCCGCCCGACCAGGTGCCGCTGCCGAACATGGTGAAGGCGCCGGGGACCTCGAGCGTGCCGGCTGTCATGAAAAAGTCGGTCGTGTCGCCGGAGGAGAAGTTCACCGTGCCGCCGGTGATCGAAGTCGTGCCGACGTCGTAGAAGCCGGTGATGAAGGTGCTGCCGCTCGGGAAGGAGACGGTGCCGTCGCCGGTGATGCAGCCGCTGGCGCTGTTCGTATTCGTGCTGAAGGCGAGCACGCCCGGCGCGCTGACGAAGAAGCAGCCGCTGTGCGTGCCGCCGCCGTCGAAGTCGAGCGTGCCGATGGTGACGAGGACGGTCGAGTCGTTGTACGCCGGCGAGGCGATGACGGTCGTGCCGGCGCCGCCGCTCTTGCTGAGCACGCCGTTGGGCAGGACGTTGAACGACGTCGCGCTGCCGTCGGTGGAGACGCCGCCGTCGCATAGGAAATCGAAGTTGCCGTAGACGTTGAAGGCGGCCGCGTTCATCAGCGCCAGCGGATTCGACATCGACGTGAAAGTGACGGTGCCGTAGTCGTTGAAGGTGCGCCCGTCGAGGACCATGGCTCCGTTCGCGCCGGTGAAGAGGCCGGTGCCGCTGCCGGCGATCTCCGTGCCGCCGCTGCCGGTGATCGTGCCGCCGTCCCAGGTGAAGGGACCGGAGACGGAGAGGAAGCCGGCGCCGGTCAAGGTGCCGGCGGAGATCGCGAAGTTCGTGGGCGCGGTGACGCCGCCGATGGAGAGCGTGCCGCCGCTGACAGAGAGCGTTCCGCCGCCGGAGACGGTGCCGTTGGGGGTCATCGTGTAGCTGCCGCTGGGGAAGTCGAGCGTTGCGCCCGAGGCGATGGTGAACGGCGCGTCGCCGCTGCCGCCGCCGGCCAGGGCGAGCGTGCCGCTGTTCGCGAAGACGCCGGCGGCGCCGGCGAGGTTGTTGAGCGCGGTGTTGAACGTGAAGGCGGTCCCGTTCATCTGGATCGTGCCGGCGTTGTTGACCGCGCCGCCGCCGGTGGCCGTGCCGTCGTTGACGTTGACCTGCCCGCCGCTCTGGATGTCGAGCGTGCCGGCGTTGACGTCGAGCGACGAGCCGCTGTCGAAGGTCAGGTTTCCGCCGTTGGCCACGACGAAGCTGCCGCCGGAGATGCGCAGCGTGGCGCCGCCGGCGATGGTGCCGCTGCCGTTGAGGGTCAATTGACCGCCGCTCTGGACGTCGATGACGCAGCCGTTGCAGCCGAGGTTGAGGGCGGCGATCGGATTGGGGATGACGCTGTTGACGATGATGGTCGTCGGCGAGGGGTTCGTGTCGGCCGCGCTGTCGCCGGTGGCGCAGCCGGGGAAGCCGCCGGCGGGAGTCCAGACAGCGCCGCTCGTGTCGGTCCAGTTCCCCGATGGCGGCGGCGCGCTCGACGTGACGCTGTACGAGTTGGTCACGCAGGCCAGCACGGTGGCGGCGCCGATGACGCCAAGAGCGGCGAGCGTGATCAACGCCGACGGCAGAAAGATCGAACTGCGGCGACGCGACATTGCGGACCCTCCGAGCATCTGATTTGGGAATGCGCAGCCTACCACGCGAGGAGCAGGCGCGCGGCCCGCTCGACGTCCGCTTCGCTCGGAAGGAATTCCTCCTCCAGCGGTGGCGAGTACGGCACGGGCGTGTCGAGCGCGCCGACGACTCGCACGGGAGCGTCGAGGTACTCGAAGGCTTCTTCTTCGATGATGGCGGCGATCGACTCGCCGACGGAGCCGGTGCGCGTGTCCTCGTGGACGATAAGGACACGGTTGCACTGCCGCGCCAGCGACAGGATGGCCTCGCGGTCGAGCGGGGCGATGGTGCGGAGGTCGAGGACGGCGGACTCAATGCCGTCCTTCGCCAGTGACTCGGCCACGCGCATCGCTACATGCGTATATGCGCCGTAGGAGATGATGGCCAGGTCGCCGCCGTCGCGCCGCAGCGCGGCCTTGCCGATCGGCAGCGGCTCCGGCGGCTCGTCGCCGAGGAGCTGCTTGACGCGCGGATCGCGGTAGAGGGCGATGTGCTCGTAGTAGAGGACGGGATCGGGATCGTCGACGGCCGCGGCCATGAGCGCGCGGGCGTCGTGCGGTGTCGAGGGCGCGACGATCTTGAGCCCCGGCACGCGATAGAACCAGGCCTCGGTGTTCTGAGAGTGATACGGCCCGGCGTGGCGCAGCCCGCCCCACGGCATGCGCAGGACCATGGGCACCGAGGCGCCCCAGCGATAGCGCAGCTTCGCGGCGTTGTTGACGAGCTGGTTGAAGCCGGTGGCGACGAAGTCGTTGAACTGGATCTCGCCGATGGGCCGCAGCCCCGCCAGCGCCGCGCCGACGCAGACGCCGATGGTCGAGCCCTCGGCGAGGACGGAGTTGAGGATGCGATCGCCGAATTCGCCGAGGAGGGGGCGCAGGAGGAGAAAGGCGTTGCCGTACTTACCGCCGACGTCCTCGCCGTAGACGAAGACGCGCGGATCGCGCCGCAGGGCGTCGCCGACGCCGAGCATGACGGCCTCGAGGAAGGTTTTGCCTTTCGCGTCGAAGGGCGGCGCGTCCTCGACGATGGTGGGCGCACGCTGTGCGCCCCTACCGGTTCCGTCGGCGCTATCGGCCGCTTCGTGGCGCCATTCCTCGTCGAGAACTTCGATGCGCGCACGCCGCGGCTCGTCCGCGAGCACGCCCTCACCGGCGAGCGCCGCCTCCGGCCACGGCGCCTCGATGACGGCGCGGGCCTGCTCCTCGACGAGCTCCTCGGCCTCGCGCTTCCAGCGATCGAGATCTTCGTCGCCGATGACGCCCTCGGCTTCCAGCTTCGCCGCGTACGTCGCGATCGGGTCCTTGCGCGACCAGAAGTCATACAGCGCGCGGTCGGCGTAGCCGCCCTCGGAGAGCTGCGGATACGTCCACGACGGCTGCGGGTCCTTGCCGAGGTAGAGCATGTCGTCGTGGTGGGCGTGCCCGCACATGCGCATGGCCACGAGCTCGATGAGCGTCGGGCCGAGGCCGCCGCGCGCGCGCTCCGCGGCCCAGGCGAAGGCGGCGGCGATGGCCTCGGGGTCGGTGCCGTCGATCGTGATCCCCGGAATGCCATAACCGAGGGCCTTGTCGGCGAAGACGCGCACGGCGGACTGGTCGCAGAGCGGCGTGGCCAGCGCGGTCTGGTTGTTCTGCACGCAGAAGATGGCCGGGAGCTTTCGCGCGGCACAGGCGTTGATGGCCTCGTGCCACTCGCCGAGGGAGGTGGCGCCCTCGCCGATGAAGGAGACGGCGACGCGGTCTTCCCGGCGCAGCTGAAAGGCCATGGCGATGCCGGCGATGGTCAGCGCCGGCGCGCCGAGCGGAGCCATGGCCGGGAGGATGCCGTGCGCCCAGTCGCCGACGTGGAGGTCCTTGCCGTTCATCGGCGGCCCGCCCTTTCCCATCTGCGCGTTCAGGACCATGCGCACGGTCTCGGGGGCGTTGTGCTTGGCCAGGACGGCGCCGAGGTCGCGGATCATCGGCGAGATGACGTCGCCTTCTTTCAGTCGGAGGACGGCGGCGTAAATGGCCTCCTGCCCGAGGGAACGAAATCCTTTGCCCTGGAAGGAGGCGCTGCCGTAGCGCACCTCGCCGCCGGTGAAGAATTGCTTGAGGCGGTTGTCGGTGGCGCGGGTGAGGAGCATGCCGCGGAGGATGGCGCGCTTCTCGTCGCCGGTGAGCGAGGCGGCGATGGCCTCGCGGCGGAGGAAGCCGTCCGCGGCGTCGACGACCTCGGCGATGGCCGCCTGCAGCCGTTCCCCCACCCCCACGCCGGGCGTCGTCTCCGGCACTTCGCCGCGGAGTTTCTGCGCCGCCGCGGCGTCGGGCGTGAGGAAGTCGGAGAGGGTCTGCGGGAGGAGCCGCCGCAGCGGCGCGCGCAGGTCGTCGATGGGCGTGTCGTCGTCGCCGAGGGCCATGTCGAGCGCCGCGACCGCCGGCCGCAGCGCGAAGGGGTAGCGCTCGGCGACGAAGGAGGCGAAGCGCGCGAGCAGCCCGGCACGCGTGCGCGCCGGAGTGTCGGTGGCGGTCATGCGGGGACCAATTTTACGCTCGCGTCACGAGCCACTCCACGATCATCTCCTCCGCCCAATACTCGCACCGCCACGGCAGCGCGCCGGCGATGAATCCCGTGTGTCCCCCGCACGGGGTCGTGCGGAACTCGATGGCCGGCGACGCGGCCTCGCGCGCCCGCTCGAGCGACGCGCGGGGGAGGAATGGGTCGTCCTCGGCATTGAGGATGAGCGTCGGGGTCGTGATTCGCGTGAGGAACTGCAGCGAGCTCGATCGCGTGTAGTAATCGTCGGCGGAGGCGAAGCCGTGGATCGGGGCGGTGGCGGCGTCGTCGAACTCGACGAAGTTGCGGGCGCGGAGGGTGGCGGCGAGGTCGACGCGGCCGCGCATCTCGGGGAAACGGTCGAGCAGGTGCGTGACCTTGCGGCGGAGGCTTCGCAGGAAGCGGGCGACGTAGAGGCCTTTGATGTGACGGGCGCCGGCGCCCAAGTCGAACGGCACGGAGAACGCGGCGGCCGCGGTGATGATGCGCTGGTCGGGATTTTCGCCGAGCCACTTCAACAGAACGTTGCCGCCGAGGGAGGCGCCGATGGCGACGAGGGGCGACGTGGCCAGGCGGCGGGCCACGAAGTCGAAGTCGCCGGTCTCGCCGGAGTGGTAGAAGCGCGGCCTGCGGTTCGGCATTGGGCGGCCGCGGGCGTCGAGCGCGCAGGAGCGGAAGTTCATCGCCGTCGCGGCGAAGCCGCGGCGGGCGATGGCGGCGAAGAGGCCCTGCATGTACACGGAGTTCGAGCTGCCTTCGAGGCCGTGCAGCAGAAGGAAACGGAGCGACTCGTCGCCGTCGAGGTGGTCGAGCACGAGCTCGTCGCCGTCGGGCGTCTCGATCACCTCGCGGCGCAGCTTTGCAAGACGCCGCGGGCGCACGATGCGGCCCCAGATCGTCTGCAGGTGCGGGCCGGGGAGGAACCAGGCCGGCTTGAACGTCACTTCCGGTGCCACCACACCATCCCATTCTCTTCGAATTGCGGCGTGAAATGCGTCTGGAGGTACTGCCACACCAGCGGCGCGCGCGTCTGGTTGGGCACGTTGTCGAGGCCGGTGCCGTCGCCGAGGCCGTTGGGCACGAGGGCGGCGCGCACGGCGGGATTGTTGTCGATCGCGGCGATCACCGCGCGCTGCCGCTCCTCCGGCTCGTACCACGACGGGCCGAGCTGGCGCAGCGGACAATCGCGCTCGAGGAGGAAGTAGAGCATCGGGCGGTTTCGGGGACGATGCCGTGCGCGTCCTCGAAGAAGTTCACGCGCGGCTTCCCCTCGGGGACGAGGAGGTTCGTCGCCGCGAGGTACGAATAGCTCGCGATTGGATAGATCAAGAAGGCGAGGATCGCGGCGGCTCTCCGCTCGTTCCTGATGCGCACGAGGAACGGCGTGCCGAGGGCGATGACGAGCGACGGCCATCCGAGATGCGCCTGCTTGCCGAAGAAGAAGGTTTGCAGGACGAGGGCGAGCGGCGAGAAGAGGAACGACATTGGCTGGACGAAACGGCGGACGACGAGAACGAGCACGATGGAGAGGAGGAAGTTCTTGTCGACCGATAACGGCACAAGGTCAACCAGCGCGAGGAACACCGTCAGCGTCGTCGGGATGAGGATGACGTCGCGGCGGGTGAAGTCCGGCTCGGGGAGGAACATGCCGGCGATCGGCACGGCCAGCGTCCAGGCCACGTTTTGATCGATGAGCGCGAGCCAGAGGGCGGCGAACATCGAGAGAATGAGCAGGAGCCGCGCGCGGAGATAACGCGACAGAAACGCGAAGACGACCGGCAGGATCATCAGCCCGGCGATGAAGTGCATCGGCGCCTTGGCGTCGAGGCCGATCGACGTGGCGAAGCCGGGGAGCTGGCCGGGCTGGGCGGGGCGGGTCCAGTGCGGGAGGAGAGCGATGGCGACGGCGAAGCCCCACGCGGCGGCGGCGACGCGCAGCAGCAGGCTACTCGTGTTTGGAGAAAACGAGCGTTGCATTCGTCCCGCCGAAGCCGAACGAGTTCGAGAGCACGTGGCGCACTTGCTTCGGGCGGGCTTGATTCGGCACGTAGTCGAGGTCGCAGTCGGGATCGGGCGTGTCGTAGTTGATCGTCGGCGGGAGGATGTCCTCCTTCACCACCATCGCCGAGATCGCGGCCTCGAGCCCGCCGGCGGCGCCGAGGAGATGGCCGGTCATCGACTTCGTGGAGCTGACGGCGACCTTGTAGGCGTGCTCGCCGAAGACGCCCTTGATGGCCACCGACTCGGCCTTGTCGCCGAGGGGCGTCGACGTGCCGTGGGCGTTGATGTAGTCGATGTCGCTCGGCTGCAGGCCCGCATCCTTGAGCGCTCTCCGCATCACATTGATCATCCCGCTGCCGTCCTCGGACGGCGAGGTGATGTGATAGGCGTCGCTCGACATCCCGTAGCCGGTCAGCTCGCAGTAGATCTTCGCGCCGCGGGCGATGGCGCGCTCGCGCTCTTCGAGCAACAAAACACCGGCGCCCTCGCCCATGACGAAGCCGTCGCGGTTGAGGTCCCACGGACGCGAGGCGCGCTCCGGCTCATCGTTGCGCGTGGAGAGGGCGCGCATGGCCGCGAAGCCGCCGACGGCGAGCGGGGTGATGACGGCCTCCGTTCCGCCGGCGAACATCACGTCGGCCTCGTCGCGCTGAATGATCTTGCAGGCGTCGCCGATGGCGTGCGCTCCGGTGGCGCAGGCGGTCGCCGGGGCGGAGCTCGGTCCCTTGCAGGTGAAGCGGATGGAGATGTGCCCGGCGGCGAGGTTCACGATCAGGCCGGGGATGAAGAACGGCGAGATGCGGCCGGGGCCGCGTTCGAGCAATTTCTTGTGCGTCTCCGCGATCAGCGGAAGGCCGCCGATGCCGGAGCCGATGATCACGCCCATGCGCTCGTTGTCGCAGGAGGCGGTGTCGAGGCCGCTGTCATCGACGGCCATCTGCGCCGCGGCAACGGCGTAGTGGATGAAGGTGTCGGACTTCTTGACCTCCTTCTTTTCGATCCACTGCTCGGGCTCGAAGCCGCGGACCTCGCCGGCGATCTTGCAGGCGAAGTCGGCGGGATCGAACTTGGTGATGCGGCCGATGCCGGAGCGCCCTTCGAGGAGGCCGCGCCAGGTGGGCTCGTTGCCGATCCCCAGCGGCGAGATCATGCCGATCCCGGTAACGACGACACGGCGTTTGTCCATGCTCGATATAAACAATCGGCGGGGAGAGGATTCCCCGCCGCGCTGCGAACGGTAGGAATTACGACGCTTTGGCGCGCGCCTGGATGTACTCGACCGCGTCCTTGACCTTGCGGATCTTCTCCGCCTCGTCGTCCGAGATCTCCACGCCGAACTCTTCCTCGAAGGCCATGATCAACTCGACGGTGTCGAGCGAATCGGCGCCGAGGTCCTCGACGAAGGACGCGTCGGGAGTGACCTCGTCCGCGTCGACGCCGAGCTGCTCGACGATGATTGATTTGACCCTTTCGTCAACGGATGCCATTGATGTCCGCCTCCATGCTGAATTCTCGGATGACCCGATCGCCTGATGCAGGAGCGTTTTAGCACAAAAAACGGAGAAAATGGCGCTGTGAAAAAACTGATTGTCATCGTGCTCGCGCTGGCCGCGATCTGGATCGGCGGCCGCTGGATTGCGCATCGCGGCGAAGTGCGCGCCACCATCATCATCCATGATGCCGGCGCGCTGCGCGCGGGCGACGCGGTCGTGGAGAGCGGCGCCGTGGTCGGGCGCGTGACGAAGGTCGCGCACCTCGACGGCGACGACGCGGTCTCCATCCGCATCGGCCGCGATCATGGCCGCGCCGTCGTCAGCGACTCGCTCTTCGCCGTCGACGGGCGGCGCCTCGTAGTCAGCAACACGTTCGCCCTCGGCGCGCCCGTCGCCGACGGCGCGGTGCTGCGCGCGCGCGACAGCGGCTTCGCGCAGTGGCTCACGCAGCACGGCGCGACGCTGGCGCCGATGCTGGCGAAGGCGAAGAGCGCCACGGACGCGAAGCTCGACGACGTGAGCGCGCGCGTGGCCAGGATGGAGGACGACCTGCGCCGCGCGAACCACCTCGACGAGGCGAAGGCGCTGCGGGCGAAGTTCGACAAGTGGGTGGCCGAGGTCCGGAAGTGAAGAAGACGTTCACGTACGAAGAGGCCTCGGCGCTGCTGCCGGAAGTGCAGCGCATCACGGAGAGCGCCGTGGCCGAAGGGCGGGCCCTGCCGTCGGGGGCGGCGGAGGAAGGGCGGGCGCTGCTGGCGCAGTGGGTCGCGGACATCGAATCCCTCGGCGTCGAGGTCAAGGGGCTCTGGCTCGTCGACTTCGACTGCGGCGTCGGCTACTACTGCTGGCAGTACCCGGAGGCGTCGCTGCAGTTCTTCCACGGATACGAGGAGGGATTTGGCGGGCGGGTGCCGATGGTTTGATGAGGACTGAGCGATGAGGACTGAGGACTGAGGCTTCGCTCGGGCCCCACTCAGTCCTCAGTCCTCAGTCCTCAGCACTATGATCAAAGCAATCGCCTTCGACCTCTGGGAAACTCTGATCACGGACACCCCCGCACAATCTCGCGAGCAGGAGCGGTTGCGCCTGCAGCGGATGGCGGAGATCCTCGCCCGGCGCGACATCGCCGCGGCGCCGGAGCGCATCGAGCACGCCTATCGCACGCTGTGGCGGCGCTGCCAGGAGCTCTACTGGTCGGCCGACGTCGACGTGCCGTGCCGGCGGCAGATCGAGCACTTCATCGAGGAGCTGGCCGTCGACGTCGACGCGGCCACGCTCGACGCCCTCGAGCACGTCTACGCGCGCGCGGCCGTCGAAGTGCTGCCGTCGCTCGTCAGCGGCGCGGAGGAGGTCCTGGCCGAGCTGAAGGCGCGCGGCTACCGCCTCGGCCTGATCAGCAACACCGGGCGCACGCCGGGCTCCGCGCTGCGCGAGATCCTCGACGCCCTCGACCTCGCCCCGCACATCGACGCCATGGTCTTCTCCAACGAGCACGGCGTCTGCAAGCCGCAGACGTCGATCTTCGCCGCGCTGCGCGAGGGCCTCGGCGTCGCGTACGAGGAGACGCTCTTCGTCGGCGACAACCTCTACGTCGACGTCCACGGCGCGCAGCGCTGCGGCATGCGCGCGGTGCATTTCGCGCCGCCCGTGCGCGGCACCGCGATCGCGCCGCATGTCGAACATGGGCTGGAGATCGTGCCGGACGCGACGATCGGCGACCTTCGCGAGCTCCTCGGAATAGATCCGCTCGCCCGCTGAGTTCCGCCGAATAACTTATCCGTCCTGCCCATGACTCCGGTTAGCACGGCCGCCCTTCCTTGCCGGCGTACACCGGGGAAACTACGTCGATCCTGAGGAGCCTCCTTTGAAACACTTTCGGGTGTACTGGTCAACGTGTGTCCTGATGATGCTTGCAGCAGCGGCCGCGCAGGCGACGACGATCATTCTTCCGACCGATGCGCAGCTCGTGGCGAAGTCGCCGGTGATCGTCGATGCCACGGTCGTCAGCTCCGCCGCCGTCGACCGCGGCGACAAGATCTGGACGGAGACGACGCTCGCCGTCACGCGCGCTTTGAAGGGCAACGCCGCGGGACAGATCATCGTCAGCGAGGTCGGCGGCGTCGCCGGGAACAAGATCACGAAGATCTTCGGCGCGCCGGAGTACGTCGCCGGCGAGCACGTCCTGGCCTTCCTCACCCCGACGCCGCGCGGCGACTACCAGACTGTCGACATGTACGTCGGCAAGTTCGCCGAGGAGCGGACGCTGTCGGGGGAGCGGCTCTGGGCGCGGCATGACGAGACCGCTGACGTGGCGCTGATCGACGCGAGCTTCCAGCCCATCCATGCCCGCAACGTGCAGCGCCGCGCCGACGCCTTCGAGCAGTTCATCGCCGCGCGCGTTGCCGGAAAGACGGCTCCCCAGAACTACGGCGTCGCCAACCCGGTGGTCAGCGCGGCGCCCTCGTCGCGGTTCCGAGCCAACTTCACGCTCATCTCCGAGCCGCAGGTATATCGCTGGTTCGCCTTCCAGAACGGGCAGACCGTGCAGTGGTACAGCTCGGGGACGCAGCCCGGCTACACCGGCGGCGGCGTCAACGAGATCAAGACGGCCATGGGAGCGTGGACCGGCTACGCCTCCGCGCTCATCCGCTACAACTACGCCGGCGTGGAGAGCGGCACGCCGAAGCCGCTCAACCAGACCAACGGCGTCAACGAGATCCTCTTCAACGATCCCTTCCAGGAGATCGCCGGCACGTTCGGCGGCTCCGGCGTGGTCGGGGTCGGCGGCTTCAACGGCATCTCCGGATCGAGCAGTTGGACGGGGCCGTTCAGCGCCGACTCGACGCACCTGGCCACGACGTACACGGCGTACAACATCAGCGAGGCGGGGCTGACGATTCAGGACGGGGTGTCGCCGTCGACCGGCGTCCCGAGCGCGACGCTCGCCGAGATCGTGGCCCACGAATTCGGCCACACCCTCGGGCTCGGCCACAGCACCGACAGCACCGCGCTCATGTACCCGAGCGTCACTGGACTCGGCGCCTCGCTGCGCAGCGACGACCAGCTCGCCGCGCGCTGGCTCTATCCGAACGGCAGCGCTCCGCCGCCGCCGCCGGTGACGATTCCGAGCCCGCCGTCGGGCCTGACCGCCACCGTCACCAACACGACGGTGACGCTGAACTGGACCGACAACGCCACGAACGAGACCGCGCAGTCGGTCTACTACGCCACCGGCAACGGCGCCTTCTTCAAGTTCGGCGACGTCGGCGCCAGCGTGCACACGACCTCGCTGACCGGCTTTGCGCCCGGCACGTACCGCTTCTACGTCACCGCGTACAACTCCGCGGGCGAGTCGGCCGGCTCGAACATCGCCAGCGCCACGATCGCCTCGTCGACCGTGACGGCGGCCTTCAGCGTCTCGCCGGCCAGCGGCATCGCCGGGAGCACCGTCTTCTCGTTCACCGATCAGTCGACCGGCGCGATCACGTCGCGGTCGTGGAGCTTCGGCGACGGCGCAACATCCTCGGCGACCTCGCCGACGCACGTCTACGGCGCGCCGGGGACGTACACCGTCACGCTCACCGTGAGCGGCGGCGGGGCGTCGTCGCAGGCCTCGCGCGCCGTCAGCGTCACGCAGGCGGCCGCGGCGAGCTTCACCTTCGCGCCGGCGAATCCGCTGGCGGGGCAGACAATTGCGTTCACCGACCAGTCGAGCGGCAATCCGACGGGGTGGTCGTGGAGCTTCGGCGACGGCACGACCTCGCCGGCGCAGAATCCGGCGAAGGTCTACAACGCGGCGGGGACGTATAGCGTGACGCTGACGATCTTCGCCGGCGGCACGTCGTCGCAGGCGTCGCGCATCGTCGTCGTCACGGCGCCGGCGCCGGTCGTGCCGAACGTCAGCGCCGCCTTCGACTTCACGCCGTCGACGCCGTCGAACGGCGACACCGTCAGCTTCACCGACCGCTCCAGCGGCTCGCCGTCGTCGTGGTTCTGGTCGTTCGGCGACGGGGCCAGCTCCGCGCAGCAGAATCCGACGCACGTCTACACGTTCCCGGGCACGTTCACCGTCACGCTGACGGCGGCGAACGCCGTGTCGTCGAGCCTGGCCTCGCGCCAGATCGTCATCGCCGCCCCGGCGGCGTTCCATTCGCTCGTTTCCGCCGCGGCGCAGACGAACGGCGCGGGCGGCTCGGTGTGGCGCACGGAGCTGACGCTCTTCAACGCCGGCGGCGAGCCCGCCGTCGGCACGTTCACGTTCCTCCCCAGCGCCGGCGGCAGCGTGCAGGTGCGGCCGCTCTACCTCGCCCCGAAGCAGTCGATGACGCTCGGCAACACCCTGCTCGAGCTGTTCGGCATGTCCAGCGGCGCGGGCGCGCTGGCCATCGAAGCGTCCAGCGCGACGTCGACGCCGAACCTCAAGATCACCAGCCGGACGTTCACCACCGGCAGCAGCGGCACGTACGGGCAGGCCGTGCCGCAGGTCAGCGACGGCGCGCTGCAGCAGTCGCTCTTCCTCACCGGGATGGAGTCGGACGCGGCCTTCCGCACGAACATCGGCCTGGTGAATCGCGGCTCCGACGCGGTCGGGGCGTCGCTCGAGCTCGTTGACGCGAATGGCAACACGCTCGGCACGTCGACGGTCGTGGTCCAGCCGGACAACTTCTCGCAGGCCTCGCTGGCGTCGTTCTTCCCGAACGTCAGCGGCGGCAACTACGCGTCGCTGTCGATGCGCATCACCACCGGCGCGCCGGGCGCGATCAGCGTCTACGCCTCGATCATCGACAACCGCACCCAGGACCCGGTCTACATCCAGGCCGTGCCGCTGTCGACGGCGTCGCGGATCGTCATCCCCGCCGTGGGCCGCCTCCCGGGCGCGAACGGGACGTACTGGCGCAGCGACGTGACGCTGTTCAACCCGAACGGATTCATCCCGCAGACGATCACGCTGCGCTACCGCGCCGCCGGGGCCGACAACCGCAACGCCGCGTCGCGGCAGTTCACGGTCCTGGGCGGGCGGACGATGGTGCTGGCCGACATCCTCTCCACGTTCGGCCTGAGCAGCGGCAGCGGGGCGCTGGAGGTGACGTGGAGCGGCGGCGGGGCGCCGGTGGTGACGAGCCGGACGTACACGACGGTGGCGGGCGGCGGGACGTACGGGCAGTCGATCGATCCGATCGCCGCGTTCGGCCGCGACGCCTTCGTGCCGGGGCTGCGCTCCGACTTCGCCTTCCGCACGAACGTCGGCTTCGTCAACGACGGCGACGTGACCACGGGCGTGACGGTGTCGCTCCTGGCCTCGAACGGGCAGACGCTGGCGACGGCGTTCGTGCAGCTTCCGCCGAAGTCGCAGGCGCAGAGCTCCGTCGGCGCGCTCTTCCCGAACATCGACGCCGGCTCGCTCGGCTACTTCACGCTGCAAGCGCACGACGACAGCGGACAGCTGTTCGCGTATGGATCGATCGTGGATAACGGGTCGGGGGATCCGGTGTTCTTCGCCGGCCAGTGATTGGGGGTTCTTAGTTGTTAGTTCTTAGTTCTTAGTTTTTCGCACAAACTAAGAACTAACAACTAACAACTAAGAACCTATTATCCCCGTCGTGTTCGAAGCTTTCTCCGAGCGCGACTACCGCAACTTCTGGATCACCCAATTCATCTCGAACATCGGTTCGTGGATGCAGACGGTGGCCCAGGGGTGGCTGGTCTACCGGCTCACCGACTCACCGTTTCTCCTCGGCTTCGTCGGCTTCGCCAGCTCCATCGCCACGCTCTTCCTGATGCTGCCGGGCGGCGTGGTGGCGGACCACGTCGACCGGCGCCGCATCGTCAGCGTCTCGCAGTGGGCGCAGGCGCTCTCCGCGCTCTTTCTGGCCGTGGCCATTTACACGAAGCAGATCAACGTCTGGCAGATCATCGCCGCCTCCTTCGTCGTCGGTGTGGCCATCTCCTTCTCCGCCCCCGCCTGGCAGGCCATGGTCGTCGACCTCCTCGACGACCGCGAGCGCCTGCCGAACGCCATCGCCATGAACTCGCTGCAGTTCAACCTCTCGCGCGCCCTGGGGCCGCTGCTGGCCGGCGTGACGCTCGCGGCGTGGGGGAGCTTCTGGTGCTTTTTCTTCAACGCCGTCTCGTTCCTGCCGCTGATCTTCGTCCTCGGCCGCGTGAAGAAGCGCCAGCAGTCGGCGGGGGCGACCGGCGCGGTGCTGACGCGCCTCGCCGACGGCTTCCGCTACGTGCGCACGCAGCGCGTGGTGGTCCTCCTCCTTGGCGTGGTGGCCGCGGTGAGCCTCTTCGGCTACGCCTGGATCACGCTGATGCCGATGGTGGCGCGCGCTCTCTACGGCCACGACGACGCGCACGGCCTGGCCGTGCTCATGGCCGGCATCGGCCTCGGCGCGCTCAGCGGATCGATGCTCCTGACCGCTGGCACGCCGCCGCCGAGGATCATCGTGAGGACGATCCTGGCCGGCACGTCGATCCTCGCCATCGGCCTCGCCGCCGCCGGTTACGTGCGCGTGCACGCCGTCGTCATCGCCGTGCTCTTCCTCTGCGGCGCCGCCGCGGTCTACTCCGTCGCGCTCTGCAACACGTCGATCCAGCAGCGCATCCCCGACGCCATGCGCGGCCGCGTCCTGAGCATGTACACGTTCGCCTTCTTCGCCTTCACGCCGTTCGGGAACCTGTTCGGAGGAATGATGGCGGAGCGCTGGGGGTACGGCGTCACGTTCGCGGCGATGGGCGGAGCACTTCTGCTGGCCACGTTCGCCGCGGCGGCCGCGATAAACCAGAAACCAGAAACCTGAAACCAGAAGGGCCGGGCGGGATCTTCTGGTTTCTAGTTTCTGGTTTCTGGTTTCCGGTTACGCCAGGCTCTCCGCGATCTCCTCGATCCCCGCCCTCCGGCACGTATACATCGGCGTATCCCGCACCGTGTACTTCGACGACTCCGTCTCGCGCAGGTCCTGCACGAGGTCGAGGAACTCCGCGGGCGAGTCGGCCTCGAAGGCCACCACGAAATCCTGATCGTCGAGGCCGAACGAGTACGTCGTGTTGATCTTCACCCGCGGGTACTTGTGCCCGATGGCGATGTGCTCGTTCATGATGCGCTGGCGCTCCGGCATCGGCAGCAGGTACCAGTCGCGCGTCTTCACGAACGGATAGACGAACAGATACGGCCGCTTGCCGGGGACGATGCGCAGGCGCCGTCCTTCCTGTCCCTCGTGCACGTGCTCGTCGACGTACTGCGAGTGCTTGGTCATCGACAGGTACGACACCGGGACATCGAGCCACTTGCCGAGGATGGACTTGTTGATGTCGGCGGCCATCTGCGTGAAGAGGGAGAGGTCGTAGCTGATGCGCCAGAGCATGAAGTCCGTGTTCGGCTTGAGGCCGACGGTGGTGTAGGGGAGGATCATCATCGGGCCGGTGTACTTGTTGACGATGCCGACGAGCTCGCGCTTCGCCTCCGCCTTCACCTCGGCCGGCTCGCGCCGGAAGGCGCGGTCGGTCTTGAAGAACATGAAGTTGACGAACTGGCGCTGGAGGGAGGGCTCGCCGCTCTGGGCAGGCTTGGCCTGAGGCTCGACGGTGGTCGTCATAGTGTTGAGATTTTATCTCAGTGCCCGGCCGCCCGCCCGTGCCATGGCCGGGCATCGCGGACGAAGACGCGCGACGCGCCGCCGTACGGCGCCTCGGTAGCGACGCGCGTGTACGCGCCGGTGACGCGGCCGTTGGCCCAGACCAGCGCGACGCTTCCCTCGGCGTCGGCGCTCGCGGAGATCTTGAAGAACGTGCCGAGCATCGCGCCGATCGCGTCGCCCGCCTCGGACGCGATGCCGATGGCGTAGCCGAGCGGCGTCCAGATCGTGCTCGTGGCCTGGCCGGCGGTGACGTTCGTGGCCGCGTCGAGCGTGCCGTTCGGTCGGAGGCGGCGCGCCAGAACGTCGTGCGCTCCGCCGAGGAATCCGTACGACCAGGCGATCATGTAGTCGTCGCCGCTCGACGCCGCGCGCGGGGCGCGGTGGCGCGGGCCGATGTCGGCGGAGACGGCGATCGACAGCGGCTCCGTGTCGAGCGGTGTCATCGACGGCGTGATCCGCACCGCGCGGATGTCGGCGCGGTTCCAGTCCGCCGGCGTTTCGAACGGCGCGGGGACGGGGACCTCCTCCTCGAAGGCCACGAGCCACTGCGTGCCGCTCCAGGCGATGCTCGGATTGCTCGGGAGCATGCCCATCGGCGTGATCGCCAAGGCCGCGCCGATCGGATGCAGGGCGCGGTCGATGCGCATCACGCGCAGGCGGCGGTCGAGGCGGTGCTCGGTGCTGACGAAGGCCAGCGTCGTGCCGTTCGCGCCGGCCGAGGCAATGTCGTACCCGGCGAGCGATTGCGCGGCCAGGATGCCGTTGGTGTCGAGGAGCGTGCCGCTGTCGGGATCGATGCGCTTCAGCCAGAGCGAGTCGAACGTTGTCCAGGAGACGACGAAGTTCGCGCCGTCGAAGACGACGTTCGGATTCGCGGCCGGCGAGGCGACGACGATCCCCGCCGCGTCCAGCGTTCGCCCGGCGTCATCCATGCGGGTGGCGTAGACCGCGCCGCGCTCCTGCCACACGACGAGGTAATTGCGCCCGCTCCAGGCCAGGCGCGGCGCGAGCTGCTCGGCAGCGCTGACGGAGACGAGCACCGCGGCCGTGTGCGTCAGCGACAGCGGCTCGACGACCTCGGCGCGAATCGCGCCATCGAAATCGAGCCACGTCAGGACGAAGCTCCCGCCGATCCAGGCGACGGCATGCTGACCGACGTCGTCGGCCAGCACCGCCGAGGCGCCGCGCTGCGCGCCGCTCGTTGCGTCGAAACGCAGCGCGGAGATGCGGCGGTCCGGATTGAACGTCGTCCACGTGTAGAGGTAATCGGAACCGGTCCAGGAGAGCGTCGGCGTCCAGGCAGCAGTGCCCGGCAGCGGAAACGCCGGCGTCGGCAGCCGCGTGCCGTCCGCTGCGATCCGCAACGGCAGCGGCGCGTTGCCGAAGACGTCCTGGATGACGAGAAGGTATTCGTCGCCGTTCGATGCCTGCACCGCCGGCGCGCCGATGTTCGATGCGACGTAATGCGACAGTCCGGCCGGATGTCCGGCGGCATCGAGAGCCATGACGAAAAGATCGTCTGCCTGCGAGCGGTACGAAACCAGAAATCCGTGCCCGTTGGACGTGATCCGTTCGGCGAACATCGGGAAGTCGTCGAGGAGACGGCCGGCGAGGTCGAAGATCGCCAGCCGGTTGTTGTAGTTCATCACGACGCGCGTGCCGTTCGAGGCCGCGCTGTACGGCTGGACGATTCCGGGAGCGACGACGCGAGGCGCGACGATGACGGTGCCTGAGGCGTCGAGCTGGGCGGCGTGCAGCCCATCCTGCTCGCTCCAGAGCAGCAGATACGCGTTTCCGGACCAAAATACGAACGGGCCGCCGGTCACCCGCTGCGTGTCGATGCGCGTGCCGAGCATGTCGGTCACGGTGCCGTTCGCGTCGACGTGCGAGGCCCGGATCGCGCTGCGTCCGTAGTCGGCCCAGGCCAGAAGAACGCCCGCTCCGTCGCTTGCAGCGGCTGCAACGCTGCGCCCGCCGGGCGGCACGCCGTAGACCGGCGCCGTTACCGCCCGCTCGTACGGAATCGCCGCGTCCGCGGCGGCTGCGAAGGCAAAAGAAAGTGCCGCAAGGACGAGCGCGCTTTTCATGTCGCGACAAGTACGGAAGCGGCGCGCGGGCGGTCTATTTTCAAAAAGGCCTGTTGAAAGTGAAAAAGAACTTGTGCACCTGCACAAAACGCGCTGCTATGGATGAGGCTAATTGCACGTAAGTTACGGGTTGACAAACGGTTAGGCAATCTTGCTCACAATTCTGTGCAAATCGGTGAAATCGCCGTGCGATGGCGGTTTTCTGCGATTTTCACAGCGATTTCCGCAGCGTTTTCCGCAAATTCTGTGTAAAGGCGAAGTCGCCCTCCCTCGTGATCTTCGGTGCAACGCCGGTAAAGTCCACGATCGCAGAAGGTTTTGCTTCGCGGCGGCCGAGGTCGAGGAGGCCGTCGACCGACGTTTGCAACTCCCGCGCGAGCTCGGAAGGCGACGTTATTGGTTGCTCTCCGCTCCGATTCGCGCTCGTCGACGCCAGCGGCCCGGTGATCTCCAGCAGCGTCCGCAACCAGTCGAGATCGGGCACGCGCGCGGCGATGGTCATGTCGCCGCGGCGGAGGATGGCGGTCATCGGCGCGGGCCAGATGTCGTGCAGCACGTCCGGAACGGCGGCGCCGAGGGCTTCCACATCGTCGATGGAGGCGGCGATCACGATGAACGGCTTCTCCGCGGCGCGGCCTTTGATCTCGGCGACGCGGTTGACGGCGCGCTGGTTGTTGGCCGAGGCGTGCAAGCCGTAGACGGTGTCGGTGGGCAGGACGACGATGCCGCCGCGCGCCAGCACCTCGGCGATCTCGTGCAACGTCAGGTCGTCGGTCGATTTCCAGCGCTTCATCATCGCCGCGATGCCTCCAGCAGCTCCCGGGCGTGCAGCACGGCCGTCGGCGCGATCGACTCGCCGCCGAGCATGCGCGCCAGCTCGTTGACGCGCTGCTCGTCGTCGTCGAGGCGGCGGATGCGCGCGCGCGTGTGCCCGCCGGCGTCTTCCTTCCAGACCACGAAGTGGGTCGAGCCGAAGCTGGCGATCTGGGGGAGGTGAGTGACGCAGACGACCTGGTTCCGCGCCGCGAGCTCCTCGAGCTTGCGCCCGACGACCTCGGCCACGCGGCCGCCGATGCCCGCGTCGATCTCGTCGAAGACGAGCGTGGCCGCGGCGCCGCGGCCCGATTTCTTGAACAGCGCCGCGGCGATGGCGAGCTGGATGCGCGAGAGCTCGCCGCCCGAGGCGATGCGCTGCATCGGCTTCGGCTCCTCGCCGCGGTTGGGGGCGATGAGGATGTCGACGCGGTCGATGCCGTCGGCGCTTTCGCCGGCGTCGTCGACGGCGACGCGCACCGTCGTCCGTTCCATGGCCAGATCGTTGAGCTCCGCCTGGATGGCCTTCTCGAACGCCTTCGCCGATTTTTTCCGCGCCGCCGACAGCGCCTCGGCCGCCTTGCGATAGGTGGCGTGGCGCTCGCGCTCGACGCGCTGCAATTTGTCGAGGTTGGCCTCGTAGTCGCTGAGGCGCTCGTGCTCGTCCTGAATCGCGCCGAGGTGCGCGAGCACGGCCTCGATCGAGCCGCCGTACTTCTTGTTGAGGCGCTCGATGACGACGAGACGCTCTTCGACTTCGTCGAGACGCTTCGGATCGCTGCGCACCGACTCGCTGAGCGACGCGAGGGTGCGCGCCGCTTCCTGCAGGCGATAGAGGACGTCCTGCAGCTCGCCGGCGATCGGGCGGAGGTCGGCGACTTTGTCGGCGAGCGGCTGCACGAGGTGCAGCGCGCGCGCGAGCTGGGCGACGGCCGCGTTCTCGTCGTCGTCGACGAGGGCGAAGGCGCCCGCGGCGGCCTCGATGATCTCGCGGGCGTGGGCGAGGACGGCGCGCTCGCCGCGCAGCGCGTCCTCTTCAGCGGGATCGAGCGTCGCCGCGCCGATCTCGTCGATCTGGTATTTGAGGAGGTCGAGGCGCAGGGCCCGATCGCGCTGGGCCTCGGTCAATTCGCGAAGTTGCTCGGCGGCGTCGCGCCATTCGTTGAAGGTGCCGCGCGTCGTGTCGAGATCGTGGCCGCCGAATTCGTCGAGCATCTCGCGCGTGCCCTGCCCGGCCACGCGGGCCTGGGCGTCGTGCTGGCCGTGGATCTCGAGGATCGAGTCCATGGCCGCGCTCAGCTCCCGCACCGTGATTGGCGAGCCGTTCACGAGCACGCGCGCGCGCCCGTTCGCGGAGATCTCGCGCTTGACGATGACTTCGTCGTCCTCGGCGATCTCCGGAAGCGTCCCCTTCGGCAGATGGAAGACGGCGGCGGCGGTCATCTTGTCGGCGCCGGCGCGGATCATCTCCGTCGAGCCGCGCGCGCCGCGCAGGAATTCGAGCGAGTCGATGAGCAGCGATTTGCCCGCGCCGGTCTCCCCGGTCAGAACATTCAGCCCCGGCCCCGGCTCAATGGCGAGCTCTTCAACGATGGCAAGGTTCCGCACCTCGAGGTACGTGATCATTCGTGCCTGCCGAAGTTTAGCGGCCCCGCCTTTGCTTTGGTAAGGGTCATGAGGAAATCAATGATCGCAGCCGCGATGGTCCTAATCGCGGCGGCCTGCGGCGGAGAGGTCAAGCACGCCACGACGAAGGTGGCCAAGAAGGTGGCGGCGGCGGCCGAGGACGTGGCCGCGCCGTTCGGTCGCCGCAGCGACGCGGTGAATCAACAGGAGCGCGAGAAGGAGCGCTTCGACCAGCAGTGGCGGGCCCTGCAGTCGTTCCGGGCCCAGCAGGCGCAGCTCGCCGCCGCGCAGCAGGCGCAGCAAGCCGCGGCCGCGGCGTCGGAGGCAAAGATCGCGTTCGTCAGCGGACAGAAGGAGACGTTCAAGAATCTCGACGCGAACGCGATCAACGCCGCGCCCGTGAGCGTCCCGATCACCGGCGACGTCCATGGCCCCTCGGTGCTGAAAGCGCAGGTGTTTCTCGACCGCAACCACTTCTCCGCCGGCGCGCTCGACGGCCGATGGGGACGCAACTCCGCGATCAGCACGTGGTGGTGGCAGCGCGCGCACGGGCTGCCGGCAACGGGCGACGTCGACGAGGCGACGTTCCGCTCGCTGGCGCAAGGCGCCGGCAACGTTCCCGCCGTGACGCAGTACAGCATCACCGCGGACGACACGAAAGGGCCGTTCGTGCACATCCCCGACGACGTGTACGAACAGCAGAAGCTCGACTGCCTCTGCTACGAGTCGCTGCGCGAGGAGCTGTCGGAGAAGTTCCACAGCACCGAGGATTTCCTGGAGGTGCTGAACCCGCACGTGAAGTTCTCCGAGCTGAAGGAGGGCGACACAATCAACGTTCCGAACGTGCGCCCGCCGTGGACGCAGGACACGCACGACGTCGCGCGCATCGTGATCTCGCTGGCCGGCAACTCGCTGAGCGGCTTCAACGCCGCGGGGCAGCTCGTCTTCCGCGCGCCGACGACGGTGGGCAGCGGCTACGATCCGTCGCCGGACGAGGCGGTGAAGCTGGTGAAGGTCGTCCCCAACCCGCACTTCCATTACGACCCGACGCTCTACCACGAGGTGCCCGACACCGATCCCGACGCGCACCTCAAGCCCGGCCCGAACTCGCCGGTGGGCGTGGTCTGGATGCAACTGAGCAAGCCGCATTACGGGATCCACGGAACGAAGGACCCCGACTCGATCGGCTATGCGTCGTCGCACGGCTGCATCCGCCTCTGCAACTGGGACGCGGAGGAGCTCGAGCACCGCGTCAGCGAGGGGATTCCGGTGTCGTTCGTCGATGTGAGCGGGCGGGGGTTGCCGGACGTCGCGAAGAAGGACTGAGGACTGAGGACTGAGCCTGCGGTCAGGCGCGATCATGCCCCGGCGCAGCCTCAGTCCTCAGTCCTCAGCACTCAGTCCTCTCACGCGATTGCCTCCCGCAGCGCATCCGTAGAGATCCCCGGCGATTTCAGATTCCCGAGCAGCGTCAGCGACAGCGACTCCGCGTCGACGATCGTCGTCGCGACGCGCTGGATGTCGTCGAGCGTGACGGCCTCGATGCGGGCGATGATCTCGTCGGCGCCGAACTGGCGGCCGAAGTAATACTCCTGGCGGGCCAGGCCGGACATGCGGCTCACCGTCGACTCCAGCGCCAGCAGGATCGATCCTTTCAAGTGCAGCTTCGCGGCGCGCAGCTCGTCCTCGGTGGCGCCGCTGCCGCGGAGGTCGCGCATCTCCTCGAGCGTCATCGTCAGCACCTTCTTCAGGTTTCGCGGCGTGCAGGCGGCGTAGACGGCTTGATACCCGCCGTGGAGATGGCCGTTGTGGTACGACGTCACGCTGTAGACGAGGCCTTCCTTCTCGCGTATGCGCTGGAAGAGGCGCGAGGACATGCCGCCGCCGAGGATGAGGTTGAAGAGCGCGGCGCCGTAGCGGTCCTCGACCTGCTGCGGGAAGCCGCGCGAGCCGAGGCAGAGGTGGACCTGCTCGAGCTCGCGCTTTTCGCGCAGGGTGACGTGCTGGTTCGGGCTGGGCGCGGACCAGCCGCGCGGCGAGGGCGTCCGGTTGTCGGCAGGGAAGGCCCGCTCGAGGAAGCGTACGACCTTGTCCGGCTGCACGTTGCCGGAGGCGCAGAAGATCATGTTCGAGGGGTGGAAGGTCTCCTCGTAGTGGGCGACGATCTGCTCGCGGCCGAGGCTCTGCACCGTCTCCTCGCTGCCGAGGATGGGACGCCCGAGGGGATGATCGGCCCAGAACGCGGTGACGAAGAGCTCGTGCACGAGGTCGTCGGGCGTGTCCTCGACCATCTTGATCTCTTCGAGGATGACGGAGCGCTCGGACTCGACGTCCTCGGCGGTGAAGCGCGGCGCGGCCACGATCTCGGTGAGCAGCTCCAGGGCCGTGCCGGCCTGCTCGTCGAGCACGTGGGCGTAGAAGGAGGAGTACTCCTTGCCGGTGAAGGCGTCGACGTCGCCGCCGAGGATGTCGATGACGCGGGCGATTTCACTCGTGGAGCGCGAGGCCGTCCCCTTGAAGACGAGGTGCTCGAGAAAATGCGAGGCCCCGGCGTGCTCCTCCGATTCGACCGCCGAGCCGCTGCGCAGGTAGTAGCCGAGGGCCACGGAACGGACGTAGGGCAGCGTCTCGATGAGAACGGTGAGGCCGGAGGGGAGGATGACGCGGGTGACGTTGGGAATCGACATCGCGGCGGGAGAGTACCGCAACGAGCGACTACCGATAAATGATCCCGGCGGCGAGCTGGCGCGCGTCCACCTCGGCCTTCAGCTCGTTGTAGGTGAACGTCCACTGCTCGTACTGGTCGGCGCCGTTGAGCGACAGGAGGCTCTTGCCCGTCTTCGGCGGGCGGACGCCGATGAACGGGCCGCCGGCGTAGTCCTTCATCGGGAGGGCGGGGATCGTCGTGGGCGGCTGCGGGCCGCCCGTGGTGGTGGACGGGCCAGACGGGCCGTTCGGGCGGATGGGCTGCTGGCCTATGGCTGCGGCGGGGACGAGCAGCCAGTCCATCTCGCCTGTCAGGGGATCGGGAAGGCCGTCCTTCCCGCCACGCATCAGACGCGGCTGGCGGGCCTTCAGGAGCTGGTCCATGCTCACCGGGTAGGTGTGGTTGTTCCTGTCGAAGAAGAGCTTGATGGCCCGCGCGTACTGGCGCATGGCGAAGATCGTCTCCTGCTCGCGCTCGCGCTGGAGGACCGTCGACCAATATCGCGGCACGGTGTAGGCCGCGAAGATCAGCATGATCGTCGCGATCACGATCAGCGCGGCCAGGGTGAAGCCGCGCTCACCAGGTGTTGTAGGGCTGGCCATCGAGTCCGTTCCCCGGCGCTTTGCTCTTCACGTCGGCGATGCCGGGCGCGCCGGTGGTGCCGAGCGCGGTCGGATCGACCGGCATGGCGTTCGGGTCGGCGACGCCGCCGGTGTCGGGCGTGGCCTGCACTTCCTCCCACTCCGGCTTCCCGGTGATGGGGTCCTTGGGGATGTTGCGCAGGTAGCGCTCCTGCTTGAGCGTGGCGAGGCTGTCCGGATACTTCTGCTTGTCGGCGTAGTAGTCGTCGATGGCCTTGCGCATCTCGAAGAGGTCGTGGTGGAGGGCCGACTCGCGCGCGCGCTGCTGGGCCCACCTCACGTTGGAGATGGCCACGCCGGCGAGGATGCCGATGATCGTGATGACGACGATCAGCTCGACGAGGGTGAAGCCGCGCTGGCGCGTGTTGCGATTCATGGGAGCTCCGGGTGAGAAACCAGAAACCAGAAACCAGAAACCAGAAACGAGAAATCGTGCGGAGCCGGGCGATCTCGGCGGCGATTTCTAGTTTCTGGTTTCTGGTTTCTGGTTTTCATCCGCTCACCATTCGTTGTAGTGGGTCTTGCCGTCGAGCGCGAGCGCGGTCGAGGTGGAGTGCACCTCGAACACGTTGTCCGGCGTGCCGATGCCGGAGGACTCGGGGTCGTCGTTGTCGGAGAGGATCTTCCACTCCTTCTTGCCGGTCATGGGGTCGATGAGGTCGCGCTCGCGGAGCAGGCGCACGGTCTTGCCGTTGGCGAGATCGATCGGCTTGGTCAGCATCTCCAGGTCTTTCGGCCACTCGCGCTGGCCGACCAGGGGCGGCTCCTTGAGGCCGTTCGGTCCCTGGATCATGCGCAGCTCGTGGTAGCGGTCGACGGCCTCGGTGATCCTGCGCAGGCGCTCGTGCAGCTCCATCTCCTTCTGCCGGCGGATGCCGAAGGTCAGCACCGGCAGGGCCACGGACGCGAGGATGCCGACGATCGCCACGACCGTGATCAGCTCCGCGACGGTGAAGCCACGCTGTCTCATTCGACCTTTGCTTGCCCGCCGGAGACCGACGACGCCACGGCCTCGCCGCGGCCGTTCTTGAGGCCGGGGACGTCGACGACGAGGAAGGTGTCGCCGGTCATGCCGCCGCGGACGCGCAGCGCGGCCAGGTCGCCGCCGGAGATGAACTTGAGCGGCAGCCCGTCGGACGAGGTGATGCGGATGCTGCCCTGGTCGCGGTTGATGGTGACGATGGGCGGCTTCTGCGGGTCGTACTTGAGCGCCGGGCCGAACGAGACGTCGGCGATGTCCATGGCCTGCGGGTCGTAGCGCAACAGGATCTGGCTCGCGCTCAGCCCGGCCACGTCCATGGCCACGAGCGGCCACATCTTCTCCTCGCCCGGCTTGAGCGAGATCTTGGCCGGCTGCGCGGCGATGCGCGGCAGCATGGCCGCCTGCGGCGCGGCCGCGGCGGTGGCCATGATCTCCTTCGTCGGCGGCAGGTCGTTGCTTCCCTGCGGCCCGGGCGGATTGGCGGGCGGCTTATTGAACGGATTGTTCGGCGCGGAGCCCTGCGGAGGCGCCGGTGCGGTCGTCGTCGACGGCGTCACCGTGGTCACGTCGGTCTCGAACTGTCCGGTGGCGCGCTGGGTGAACGGATCGGTGTCGACGCGCGACTCCAGGCGCGGCGAGACGCCGCGGAAAGTGATGTTGTTCTGCGTGCCGACCCACATCGGGGCCAGGTCCTCGTCGGTGATGTCGGGGATGCGGATGATGTGAGGCGTCATGGTCAGCATGACGTCCGTGCGGCGGCGGGAGGTGGTGTTCTGGGTGAAGAGGCGGCCGATGATGGGGATGTCGCCGAGGAACGGTGTCTTGGAGTCGGCGTTCTGGTCGGTCTGCTGGATGAGGCCGGCCAGCACGTTCGTCTCGCCGTCCTTGAGGCGGATGGTGTCCTCGATCGTGCGGGTGATGAACGACGGCAGCGTCTGTCCGGCCACGTTCTTGTCGGGACCGATGTCGGAGACTTCGACGGTGAGCTTGAGCGTGACCTCGCGGTTGTGGTGCACGCGCGGCTCCAACGCGACCTTGATGCCGACGTCCTGGTATTGGTACGACGTGACCGGCGAGACCGCGCCGGCCGCGGTGGTGCCGACGCCGATGGAGTTGAACGTCGACACCGGCACGGGCACGCGCTGGCCGATGTGCAGCGTGGCCTTCTCGCCCTCGGAGATCCGCAGCTCCGGATTGGCCAGGGTCTGCGACTCGCTGACCGATTTGAGGAACGCGTAGCCGACGCTGGGCAGGATGAACGTCCAGTCGCCGCTCTTCAGATTGCGCACGGTGTTGAGGTTCACCGGCAGCGGCGTGTGGGCTGTGTCGGTCGTCGTCGGCGAGGCGGAGAGGACGCCGCTGGTGCTCGAGCCGGTGGCCTGGAGGTACGCGCCGATGGCCTGGGATTTGTCGGCGTCGAGCTGGAGCAGCTCCACGTCGACGACCACCTCGGCCTTGGCCTTGTCGTTGGCCTCGATGATCTTCTCGGCGATGCGGACCTTGTCGGCCGTGTCGCGGATGGTGATGGCGTTGAGGGCCTTCAGCGGGAAGACGTTGCGCGCTTCCAGCATCGTGCGCACGACGTTCGTGACCTGCTCGGCGTCGCCGTTCGAGAGATAGAAGGTGCGGATGACCAGGTCCTCGTAGTCGCGGCGGGCCTGGGGGTTGTCGGGAGCGACGATGATGGTGTGCTCGTCGAGCGGCTTGTAGAAGTGATTGGCGGCCTGCATGACCCGCTCCAGGGCCTGCTGCGCGGTCACGTCCTTGAGCTCGATGGCGATGGGATCGTTCTTCACGGCCTGATCGAAGAGGATGTTGATGCCGTAGGCATTGCCGAGGGCCTTGTAGATGTCCTTGACGGGGGTCTCGTGCGGGAAGCTGAGGGAGATCGGCTGGTTCGAGGCCGGGTTGAGCACGGGCGGCTGAGCCTTGGTGATCGCCCGCTTCTTGATCTCGGCGATGGAGTTCTTGTCGAGGGCGCGCTGGGCGTCGGTGAGGATGCGGATGACCTTCGACATCTCCACGGCGGCGTACTGGTTGGTCGGATCGAGCTTGACGGTGAGCTGGAGCTCGGTGGCGGCGAGCTGGGCCAGGCGCACCTGCTCGTCGCCGGTGGCGGAGTCGGCGGCGGCGCGCAGCGACTTCCCTTTTTCGAAGTGGACGCGCGAGGCTTCGAGCTTGGCGCGCTGCAGCTCGATCCTCGTGCGCAGGCTCTCCGGGTTGAGCTCGAGGGCCTTCTGGTACTGCATGACGGCCTCGTCCCAGTTCTTCATCAGCTCCGCCTGGTGGGCGCGCTGGTGCGCGTTGTAGCTTGCGCACGAGCCGGCGATGAGCGGCACGGCGATGGCGATGATGGCGGTTCGTAGTCGGTTCATTGTCTCGTTGTCTCTGACGCGTGGGACCGGGGAATGTCACGAAGTCTATTGCCCGAGCGGTACCCGTGTCGTCTTGTTCGGCGGGAATCCGACGAAGCCGATGTCGACGGACTCGATCCCGATGTTCTTGAGGACGAACTTTCCGTCGATCGTCTCGCCGACGCGAACGTTGATGATCTCACCGTTTCCGGAGAACGTGGCGATCGGATTGGCGGCGCTGCCGAACGTGCCGATGTACTTGTACGTGAACGGCGGCGGGACCGGCTCCGGCGGCGGATGGACTTTCTTGATGATCGGCCCCTGCTGGCAGGCGTCGCCGATGCCGTTCTCGTCTTCGTCTTTCTGGTCGGGGTTGTAGACGTCCGGACAGTTGTCCCGGAAGTCCGGAATCCCGTCCTTATCGCGATCGGGCGGAGGCGGGGGCGGCTTGGGCGGCGGGGGCGGCGGCGGGGGCGGAGGCTCCTTGTAGGCGAAGAGGTTCCGCTCGCTCTTGTAGCTGCCGCTCTGCATGTCCAGCCACTCGGTGTGGATCACGCCGACGCCGGGCGCGGCGCTGACGGGCGGAGTGCGCACGGCGGTGCCGGCCGTCTGCGGCGCGGCGGCCGGGACGGGCGGCGCCACCGGCCGGTTCGTCGCCGCGAAGGTGTAGATGGCGAAGATCGCGACAAGCGCCAGCCCGATCGTGGTCCAGGTCTTCCAGTTCATCCAATCCATCACAACTGTTGATCCGTCTTCACGCCCGGCGGTTGGGCCGGCGCGCGGAAGATGGTCTTCAAGCGCAGGTTCAGCGTCAATGGTCCGCCCGAGGGCACGTTGGGCGCGGGCTGGGCCGGACGCCCTTCGCCGCCGCCCATGACGCTCGTGTCGTGGCCGCCGCTCAGGCCCACGGCGTCGATGATCAGGAACTGGTCGGAGAGCTCGAGCAGGTTGATGAGGCGGCGGATCTGCTGGTAGCTCCCCTGCACGGTGAAGGTGATCGTGACGATGTCGGTGCCGAGGCCGTTGGCCGCTTTGGCGTCCTTCTCGCTCAACCCGAAGGCGTGGCTGCTGCCGATCAGGTTGCTGGCCGTCTCCAGGCGCTTCACCTCACTGATCAGCGCCGTCAGCCGCTCCGGCTGCGTGGCCCAGCGCTCGTTGTAGATCTGCTGGAGATCGGCCTGCGCTTTCCGGTACGAGGCCACCTGCATCTCCATGCGGGCGCGCTGCGTGCGCACCACCTGCAGGCGCTGCTCGGCGGCGTGCTTGTCGCCTTCCAGGCCGCTCAGGCGGTTCTCGTACTGCACGCGGTAGGTGAAGAAAAAGACGGCGTTGGCGAGGAGAAACACGCCCAGGACGGCCAGCGGGATCCGTTTCTCGCGCCAGATCATTGCACGGGCCTCGCGATGGACGGCCGGAAGTCGACGCCGATGCCGAAGTCCCAATCCGCTCCTCGGTTGCTCTCCGACGTCGGGAAGGGACGGGAGAAGTGCGGGTCGGCGTTGAGGCGGTCGAGCGTCGCGACCATGCTCGTGCCGCTCTTGCCCACGCAGCTGAGAGAGAGGTGCACCAGCCCGCTCTTGTTGAAGGATGGACTGATGGAAATGAGGCGGACGTCGTCGGGGAGCACGCGCTCCATGCGGTCCAGGAGCTCGCTCCAGGAGAAGGCCCGCTCGGCCAGCACGGAGTTGACGTACTCGGTCTGCTTGCTCATGAGGGCCACGTTGACCCCGCGCAGCTTCAGCTCCGTCGTCTGCAGCTTTTTCTGCTCCAGCTCCGTCTGGCGCTGCAGCGCGTCGATCTCGTCGCGCGTCGTCTTCGTGTCGTGCTGGTAGCGGTACCAGGTGTCCAGGTTGTTCAGGGCCATGACGGCCACGAGCAGCCAGCCGATGGCCATGACCGCGATGTACGGACGGTAATCGCGGTAGGGCTTCGCGGCGAGATTGAGATGGAGCGGTTTCACCCTGTGAATACTCCCGTGCAGGCGGCCAGCTCTGCTTCATACGCGCCGGCGCCGGCCGGCGTTTGCTCGGCGACGTCGGCGAGGGTCAGCGTGCGCACCGGCGCCTCGAACTCGGCGGCGATCGTGATGGGCAGCGTGGCGTCGACGTTGTTGCCGGCCAGGTAGCAATTTTCGATGGCCGCGGTCTGCAGCGTGTCGCGGAGGTAGCTCGCGGAGAGCTTGATCTCCTGCTCGAGGGAGCGATCGCCGTGCAGATTGCGGGAGCGGATGAACAGCGGCTGCGCGCCGCGGAAGGCCGCCGTGGTGAAGTCGTTCTCGCGGACGTAGAAGAAAACGCGGTCGCGCGTCGTGGCCGGCTCGCGGAAGGTGATGGCGTTCCAGATGTTCAGGCCGACGGGCTCGATGAGGACGAGGTCGATCCCGGCGCCGGCGAAGAGGCGCTCCAGATCGACGAGGGTCTTCTCCACGACGCTGAGGACCAGCACCTTCACCTGCGCGCCGCGGGAGATGACCTCGTAGGCCAGGCGCAGCGAGGCCGCGTCGATCGGCATGGTCCGCTTGAGACTCCAGCGCAGGATCTCCTGGGCCTCGTTCGGATTGTCGGGGAGGGCCTGCAGCTCGAGGATGTTGATGCGGAACCAGGCGTCGGGCAGGAGCAGCGAGGCCTTGTCCCACCGCCCCGTCTCGAGCTTGAGGCGGCGCAGGACGTCCGCGAGCGCGGCCTCGTTGCCGATCTGCGGCGTGACCACGCCCGGCACGATGGTCTCGGCCGGAATGCGGTAGCTCTTGGCCTGCTGGATGGCCAGGCCGCGCTTGCCGCGCGCGACGCGCGCGTGGATCAGCGCGTCGGAGTCGAGGACGAGGACGTCCGGTGGGAAGGATCGGGCCATAGCTAAAAACCAGAAACCAGAAACCTGAAACCAGAAATGGACGTGAAGCCAGCGGCGGCGTGGCCCGAGCAACGCCGTCCTTCTGGTTTCTGGTTTCTGGTTTCTGGTTTCATGGTCATTCGACGAACGTCACCTTATTAATCTCGCGAAGGGTGGTCGTCCCCTCCATCACCTTCAGCAGCGCCGATTCGCGCAGAAAGTTCATCCCTTCCTCTTTCGCGGCTTTCTTGATTTCCGAGGCCGGGCGACGATCGAGAATCATGCCGCGAATACGATCGGAGAGATCGAGAAGTTCCGAGATCGCGGCCCGGCCGTGGAAGCCGGTGCCGTTGCAGTCGATGCAGCCGGTCCCTTCCCAGAACGTCTTGCCGCGGAAGTCGCGCGGGTCGAGGCCCGACTCGACCAGGAACGCGTCCTGGTAGCTGACCTCGTGCTTGCACTCCCCGCAGATGCGGCGCACCAGGCGCTGGGCCAGCACGCAGTTGAGCGCGGAGACGAAGTTGTAGAGGTCGACCTTCATGTTCAGGAATCGGCCCAGGACGTCGACGACGTTGTTCGCGTGCACGGTGGTGAAGACCAAGTGTCCCGTGAGCGCCGACTGCACGGCGATCGCCGCCGTCTCCTCGTCGCGGATCTCGCCGACCATGATCTTGTCGGGGTCGTGGCGGAGAATGGCGCGGAGGCCGCGCGCGAACGTCAGTCCCTTCTTCTCGTTGACGGGGATCTGAGTGATGCCGCGCAGCTGGTACTCGACCGGGTCCTCGATCGTGATGATCTTGTCCTCGGAGGACTGGATCTCCGAGAGCGCCGCATAGAGCGTCGTGGTCTTGCCCGAGCCGGTCGGCCCGGTGACCAGGACCATGCCGTACGGCTCCTTGATGAACTTGCGGAACTTGAGCAGCATCTCGTCGTCGAAGCCGAGCACGTCGAGGCGCAGGTTCTTGAACTCGGAGTTCATCGACTCCTTGTCGAGAATACGGATGACCGAGTCCTCGCCGTGCGCGGTGGGGACGATGCTGACGCGGAAGTCGATGGTGCGCCCGGTGATGCGCAGCTTGAAGCGGCCGTCCTGGGGGACGCGCTTCTCGGCGATGTCGAGCTCCGACATGACCTTGATGCGGCTGATGATCGTGGAGTGGTGGCGCTTGTCGATGGGGTCGAGGGCCTCGTAGAGCACACCGTCGATGCGGTACTTGACCACGACCTCGTTGTCGCGCGTCTCGATGTGGATGTCCGAGGCCCGGCGCTGGATGGCGTTGAAGACGATGGAGTCGACGAGCTTGATGATCGGCGACGACTCTTGCTGCGTGATCGAGTCGATCGTCAGCGTCTCTTCGCCCTCGTCGTCGTCGCCGATGAGCTGCATGCGGAAGCCCTCGGTGGCCTCGTCGAGGACGCGCTGGGTCGACTCCGACTTCTGGAGCTTGTCGCGGATGGCCGCCGGCGACGCGACCTTGACCCGCAGCGGCGCGCCGAGGAGGAGCTCGAGCTCGTCGAGCTTGAGGACATCCGTGGGGTCGCCGACGACGACGGCGATGTGCCCGTTCTCGCGCTTCTCCGGCAGGAACTGGTAGCGGATCATCAGATCGAGGGGCACGTTGCGGAAGAGCTCGTGATCGATCTGGAAATGCTCGAGGTCGACGTACGGGAAGCCGTACTGCTCAGCCAGGCGCCTGGCGCGCGCGGTCTCGCCGGTGGGGTCGGTCTTGTAAAGCGAGCGAGGATCAGCGGCCATGACGTTTATCCTTGTCCCCCGACGTTGCTGAGCTGGAACAGCGGCAAGTAGAACGCGTAAAGAAGGACTGCGATGATGGACCCCATGAAAACGAGGATGATCGGCTCGATCGCCGCCACCAAACGTTGTAGCCGGGCCTCGATTTCCTCATCGTAGAACTCGCTGACGTTGGCGAGCATTTCCGTCAGCGCGCCCGTCGATTCGCCGACTTTGATCATCTCGATGGCCAGGTCGCTCATGACCCCGGTCTGCTCCAGCGAGTGCCACAGCGGCTCGCCCTCCCGGACGTTCTGGACGATGCCGAAGATCTTCTCCGACATCATCTTGTTCGTCACGGACTGCGAGGCGATCTCGATGGCCGGCACCATCGGCGTGCCGCCGCCTAGGAGCGTGCCCAGCGACTGCGTGAACTGCATGATGGAGAAGCGGTGCAGGATGCCGCCGACGAGGGGGATGTTCAGCTTGAAGCGGTCCCAGACGACGCGGCCGCCAGTCTGCGACCAGCGCCGGATCAGAAAGACCCCGCCGACAAGGATGCCGACGACGACGAGGAAGTGCCGGTTCAGCGTCGTGGAGAGGGTGATCATGAACATGGTGAAGGCCGGGAGCTGGGCGTTGAAGCCCTGGTAGAACTCGGCGAACTTCGGGATGACCTTCGTCAACATGATGAAGACCATGCCGAAAGAGAGACAGACGAGCACGGTCGGATAGATCAGCGCCGTCATGACCTTCTTGCGCAGGGCCACGATCATCTTCTGATAGCGGAGGAAGCGCCGCAGCACACCCTCGAGCTCGCCGGAGCGCTCGCCGGCGCGCAGCGAGGTCGAGTAGATCGGCGGGAACTGGTCGCCGTAGGAGGCGAAGGCGTCGGAGAGGGAGACGCCGGACTTGATCTTGTCGCGGATGTCGAGGAGGACTTCCTTGAAGCGGAGGTTCTTCTGCCGCTCCAGCATGAGGTCGAAGGACTGCAGGATCGGCAGCCCGGCCTTGACCAGGGCCAGCAGCTCCTGGTTGAAGGTGAGGAAGCGCTCGGTGGAGATGACTTTGCGCGAGCGGGGGAGGAGGTCGCGCAGGGACACCCGGCCCCGCCGGGCCTCGAAGACGTGCATGCCCTGGCGGCGCAGCTCGTCCTCGGCCGCGCGCGCCGAGAGCGCCTGCACGTTGCGGTCGATGACATGGCCGTCGGGCGTTCCGACTCTGACGATGAATTCAGGCATTCCGGTCCTGGGACGTTCCGCGGGGATGAACGTTCCGGGCGAACGTAGAACCGGGGTCCGGAAGAGGCGATTCCAGTCGCGAGCGGCGGCCGTGAGACCGCCGCTCGCCGGTCGCCGGCGGCCTAACCCTTCACGTCCGGCCGAGGCTCTTTGTTGAGCTCGAGCATGTTCTTCGTGAGGGCGTCCATCGGCACCTGGTTCAGAAGTTCCTGCACAGCGGCCTGGGCGCGCTTGGCCACGTCGGCGTTCAGCGCCTTGTTCCCGACGTGCTCCTGGAGCGCCACCAGCCACCAGATCCCGCACCAGTGGAACGTCGGCGGGAAGAGGGTGACGCAGTACTCCTTCGCGCAGTCGGCGCGGACGATCTGCAGGTGAGAGATGTGATTGCCGAGGGAGACGATCGGTCCCGCCGCCGGCGCGCCGGGCGACCACGTCGCCGCGATCATGTAGCAGCCGGGCGGGATCTCGATCTCCAAATGCGCGCACTTCGTCGGCAAGTTGACGAAGCGCCGGCCACACCACACCAGCGGCGTGCCGTCGCAGTGCAGGATGTGGACGAACCATTGATGGTCGTTGTCGATTCGACAGGGGTCACCGATCTTCGTGACCCACACGTTCAGTTTCGCAGTGCTCATTCATGGACCTCCTTTTCAGGTTCCTAGCAGTCCGTGCGCACGTACTGAAGTAGTGCAGAAAGACGCGGAAACGTTTCATCCGGCGGAGGTGTCGCTATACTCACGCATCCGCATGCCCCAGACCTTCTGCCTGGCCCTCGTGAAGCCGTCGCATTACGACGACGACGGCTACGTCATCCAGTGGCTCCGCTCGGCGATCCCGTCGAACTCGCTGGCCGCGCTCTACGGGCTGGCCCGCGACTGCGCGGAGCGCAAGATCCTCGGCGACGACGTCGTCCTCGACATCCACGCCTTCGACGAGACGAACTCCCGCATCCGTCCCGAGCGGCTGGCCCGGATGATCGAGAAGGCCGGCAGCGGCATGGTCATGCTCGTCGGCGTGCAGTCGAACCAGTTCCCGCGCGCCCTTGACCTGGCCCGTCCGCTGCGCGCGCGCGGCATCCAGGTCGCCATCGGCGGCTTCCACGTCTCCGGAACGACGAGCATGCTCGGCGGCGTCGATCCCGATCTCGACAAAGCCCGCGCCCTCGGCATCTCCCTCTTCGCCGGCGAGGCCGAGGGACGGCTCGAAGAGGTGCTGCGCGACGCCGCGGCGGGCGCGCTGAAGCCGTTCTACAACTACATGCTCGACCTTCCCAACATCGCCGGCACGCCCATCCCGCTCATCACCGCTACTCGCGCCTCGCGCACCGCCGGCGGCCTGACCAGCTTCGACGCCGGCCGCGGCTGCCCGTTCCAGTGCTCGTTCTGCACGATCATCAACGTGCAGGGACGCAAGTCGCGCAAGCGCTCGCCCGACGACATCGAGCAGATCGTCCGCGAGAACGTGGCCCAGGGCCTGACGAGCTTCTTCATCACCGACGACAACTTCGCCCGCAACCAGGAGTGGGAGCCGATCCTCGACCGCCTCATCGAGATGAAGGAACGCGAGGGCATCAAGCTCCACCTCGTCATCCAGGTCGACACGCTCTGCCACCGCATCCCGAATTTCATCGAGAAGTGCGCGCAGGCCGGCGTGAAGCGCGTCTTCATCGGCCTGGAGAACATCAACCCCGACAGCCTCGTCGGCGCGAAGAAGCGCCAGAACAAGATCACCGAGTACCGGAAGATGCTGCTGGCCTGGAAGGACGCGCGCGTCGTCACGTACGCCGGCTACATCCTCGGCTTTCCCGGCGACACGGTCGACTCGATCGTGCACGACATCGAGATCATCAAGCGCGAGCTGCCGGTGGACATGCTGGAGTTCTTCTTCCTCACGCCGCTGCCCGGCTCCGAGGATCATCAGAAGCTGGTGCGCGCGGGCGTGACGCTCGACGCCGACCTCAATCGCTACGACCTCAACCACTCCTGCGCGCCGCATCCGAAGATGTCCCGCGGCGAGTGGGAGCGCGCCTACAAGGTGGCCTGGGAGACGTACTACACGATGGAGCACCTGGAGACGGTGCTGCGCCGCGTGGCCGCCAAGCGCGGGAAGGTCAGCAACACGGTGCTGCTGCTGACGTGGTTCAAGGGCTCGATCCACTTCGAGAAGATCCATCCGCTCGAGGGCGGCTTCTTCCGCCTGAAGTTCCGCCGCGACCGCCGCGCCGGCTTCCCGATCGTGCCGGCGTGGAGGTTCTATCCGCACTATTTCTTCGAAACGCTTTCGAAGATGAGCAAGTGGGCGTCGCTGTACTTCAGCCTCCACCGCATCTACGCCCGCATCAAGCGCGACCCGGCCCGGCTCGACTTCATGGACCTCGCCCTCACGCCGGTGGGGGACGACGAGATCGAGACTCACGAGCTGTACCACGCGCACATGGCCAAAGCCGGGTGATTCGCTGCGACTGGGCCGAGCGCGGCCTGGAGGCCATCGGCCGCGACGTTACGGTCGTCGTCGTCGATGTCTTCTCCTTCGGCACCGCGGTCACGCTTGCGGCCGAGCGAGGCGCGCTTGTCTATCCGTGGCCCGGTGACGCGGAAGGTGCCGCTGATTTCGCCCGCCGCGAGAACGCCATCCTCTGCACCGACCGCTCGCGAACGACGTTCAGCCTCTCGCCGGAATCGCTGCTCGACGTCAAGCCGGGCACGCGCATCGTGCTCCCATCGCTCAACGGCGCGCGCCTTGTCTCTCTTGCGGCGCGGATCGCCCGCGCGGTCGTGGTGGCGTCGTTGCGCAATGCGCCCGCGGTTGCGCGATGGTTGGAAGGTCCGGTCGCCGTCATCGCCGCCGGCGAGCGCTGGCCCGACGGCACGACGCGCTTCGCCATCGAGGACTGGCTCGGCGCCGGCGCCGTGCTCGCCAGCCTCGGCGGCGCGCAATCGTCCGAGGCGCAGCTCGCCGCCGCGGCGTTCACGTCGTCGCGCGCGCGGCTGGCGGAAATCCTCGCTGGCTCCCTCTCCGGCCGTGAGCTGATCGCGCGCGGCTTCTCCACCGACGTCGCGCTGGCGGCCGAATACGACAGCAGCGCCGCCGTGCCGGTCGCCGGCCCCGATGGCTGGCTCATCGCCGCGCGCTTACAATGACGCCGCCCTATGGCCCTCTTCTCCTCTGACGTCAAGGACGCCGTAAAGCGGCTCGCGAACAAGGAGTTCGCCACGACGGAGGAGCGCGACGAGCTGCTCGCCCGTCTTCTCGCGGCCGACGACTTGCGAGCCCGCGACGTGGTGTGGCTCCTGTTCCGTCCCGACCGCGCCTTGCGCGAGGCCGGGGCGAAGATCCTGCCGCGCCTCCAGGACCCGGAGACGCTGGAGGTCTTTCTGGCCGAGTCGCGGTCGAAGCCGGAGGCGGCCATGCGCGCGGCCACGCCGGCCTTCTTCGCCCTCGGCCTGCCGGGCATTGATCAGCGCCTCACGCAGATCCTCACCGCGCCGGAGACGAAAGAGACGCGCGACATCCAGCAGAGCGCGCGGCGGCTGGTGCTGGAGATGCCGGCCAGCAAGGCGCTGGAGTCGCTGCTGTGGTCGCTCGAGCCGGCCGCCGTCGACGACCGCCTCCTCATCATCGACAAGCTCGCCCAGCTCGACCTCGATCCCCGCTCCCTCCCGCGGTGGCAACAGCTCGCTCGCGACGGCGACCGCGCCGTGGCCGACAAAGCGCTCGAAGTCGTGGCGGCGCGCGCGGCCGGCGCGGCCGTTCCGCTGCTGGTCGAGCAGCTCCCGCACGCGTCGTACATCGTGCAGCAGACCATCGCCGAGGCCTTGCGCGGCGTGGCGGCGCAGCGCGGCCCCGAGTTTGCCGACCAGCTCCTGCCGCTCGTCGCCTCCGGACACGCCGGCACGCGCACGGCGGTGCTGAAAATCCTCGTCGGCATCGGCGACGTCCACGAAGTCATCAAGCGCTACGTCAACTTCACGCGCACGCTGCCGGGCTTCGTGCGGGCCCGGGCCATCGACTCCCTGCGCGAGTTCGGCGACGCCATCATCGAGCCGATGATCGAGCTCCTGGCCGACGCCGACGACGAGACGCGCGCCGCCGCCATCGGCATCGCCAGCCTCTTCGACGACGCCCGCATCGTTCCTTCGACGATCCCGCTGCTCAAGGATCCGGACTGGTGGATCCGCATCGCCGCCGCCGACACGTTGGGGCGGCTCAAGGATCCGCGCGCGGTCGAGCCGCTCATCGCCGCGCTGGCCGACGAAGACGTCCGCTGGACCGCCGTTGAAGCGCTCGGCCGCATCGCCGACCCCCGCGCTCTCAACGCCCTCGGCAAGATGCTCGCCGATCCGCAGCCGAACGTGCGCATCGAAGTCCTCGACGCCTTGAAGGGCTTCTCCCATCCGCAGGTCCCGCAGGTGCTGACGAAGGTGGCTACGAGCGACGCCGACCGCAACGTCCGCTCACGCGCCGTGACCATCCTCAACGAGCTCTCCGGCGACGACGCCGCCAAAGCGCAGGAGGTCGCCGGCGTGCGCGAGCAGGCCCTGCAGGCCCGCTCGAAGCAGGGCGAGCCGCGGCTGCACACGTTTCTGATCCACACGCGCAACAGCGGCGCCTCCGACTTTCACCTCGCCGTCGGGCAGCCTCCGGTCGTGCGCGTGGCCGCCGAGCTGCGGCGCGCGCAGGGGGAACCCTTCAGCGCCGCCGACACCGAGTCGATGCTGCGCGAGATCCTGAGCGACGCGCAGTGGGACGTGCTGCAGACCCGGCATCAGCTCGACTTCTGCTACACCATCGAACAGGGCGGCCGCTATCGCGGCAACGTCTTCGCCGATCACCGCGGCGTGCACGGCGTCTTCCGGGTCATCCCCGACATGCCGCCGACGATCCAGGAGCTCGGCCTGCCCGCGCACCTCGCCGAGATCGCCGACTACCATCAGGGACTCGTCCTCATCTGCGGGCCGTCGGGCTCGGGGAAGTCGACGACGCTGGCGGCGCTGGTGAACCTCTTCAACGAGACGCGCCACGATCACATCATCACGCTCGAAGACCCGGTCGAGCTCGTCCATCCGTTCAAGAACTGCCTGATCAACCAGCGCGAGGTCGGCAGGCACACGGAGTCGTTCGCCCGGGCCCTGCGCGCGGCCCTGCGCGAGGACCCCGACGTGATCGTGATCGGCGAGCTGCGCGACAACGAGTCGATCTCGCTGGCCCTCACCGCCGCCGAGACCGGCCACATCGTCCTCGGCACGCTCAGCTCGACGTCGGCGCCGAAAGCGATCGACCGCATCCTCTCCAGCTTCCCCGTCGACGAGCAGCCCCAGATCCGGGCCTCGCTCTCCGAGTCGCTCAAGTTCGTCATCGCCCAGCGCCTCCTGCCGGCCAAGGGAGAGCGCAAGCGCGTGGCTTGCTTCGAGGTGCTGAAGGGGACGACGAACGTGGCCAACATGATCCGCGACGAGAAGACCTACCAGCTCTACTCGGCGATGCAGGTCGGCCGCGCCGCCGGCAACCAGACCTTCGACGAGGCCCTGAAAGACCTCGTGCGGCGCGACCTCGTCACGCCCGAGACGGCCTACATGGCCGCGCTGCGCAAGGAAGAGTTCGAGCCGCTGGTGAGCGCGGAGTTCCTGCGAAAGGGAGGAGCGTGACCGATGCAGAAGATCGACCGCTTCCTCCGCCTGATGAACGACTACGGCGCGTCCGACTTTCATCTCGCCGTCGGCCGCCCGCCGATGCTCCGCGCCTCGGGGGCCATGGAGCCGATCCGTTACCGGGTGATCAAGGAGGCCGACTTCACCGACATGCTGGAGCAGGTCACGCCCGAACGCATCTGGGCCGACTACCTCCGCACCGGCGACGTCGACTTCTCCTACGAGATCCCCGGCCTGGCCCGCTATCGCGTGAACCTCTTCCGCCAGCAGCGGGGCCCGGCCGCGGTGTTCCGCATCATCCCGACGAAGATCCTCACCATCGAGCAGCTCGGGCTCCCGGACCAGATGCTGCGCGTCGCCGAGATCCGCAGCGGCCTGGTGCTGATGACGGGGCCGACGGGATCGGGGAAGTCGACGACGCTCGCCGCCATCATCGACCTGATCAACGAGACGCGGGCCCTGCACATCATCACCATCGAGGACCCCATCGAGTTCGTCCATCCGAACAAGAAGTGCCTGATTCACCAGCGCGAGATCGGCACGCACGCGACGTCGTTCGCCGAGGCCTTGAAGGCGGCGGGAAGGGAAGATCCGGACATCATTCTGGTCGGCGAGATGCGCGACCTGGAGACGATCCAGATGGCTCTGAGCGCCGCCGAGCGCGGCACGCTGGTGTTCGGCACGCTGCACACGAACAACGCCGCCAAGACGATGGACCGGGTCATCAGCGTCTTTCCCGCCGGCGAGCAGGAGGGAATCCGCAACGTCCTCGGCGACACGATCCGCGCCGTGGTCGCCCAGCAGCTCCTGCCGAGGATCGAGGGCGGCCGCGTGGCCGCCCTGGAGATCCTCTTCGCTTCGCCGGCCATCGGCAACATGATCCGCGAAGGAAAGACGTCGCAGGTCACCTCGGCGATCCAGACCGGCGTGAAGGAGGGGATGATCGACATGGACACGTCGATCAAGCGCCTCTTCGAGGAAGGGAAAATCAGCGCCCGCGCCGCCTACGACAAGGCCATCGACAAGGAGCTGTTCAAGAACCTGCTCGACGCCGCAGGATAAGCACGCGCCTCTGCGTGGCGATGTGACTGAACGCGGCGTCGACATCGCCGCGCAAACGAATGTGCGATCCATGGACATCGCATCGTGTCCGGATCGTGCTGATCACGCGATCTACGGACATCAAAGCGCCTCTAATTGAATGGCTTATGCCATCCATGGATAACGTCGTGCCTCCGGAATCACTCGTGATGCGGTCCATGGACATCGAAGCGTGTTCCGGACCACGCATTCACACCATCCACGGACATTTAAGCGTGTTCCAAATCACCGATCACACCATCCACGGACACTAAGCTGGCTACAGATCGAGCCGATCGCAACATCCATGGACTTTTGATCACGTCCAAGGCTTTCGATCACGACATCCATGGACACACGAATCCGAGAGAGGCCGGGAATCACGTGATCCATGGACATTTGAATTCGTCGACGTGCTACCGAGCACGTGATCCATGGACATCGGCGCCGCTCTATAGGAGACGACATGACAAGAAGAACTGGCATCGATCGGGACGCCGCATGCTTTGGCGGGATCATTCGACGCATGCGCCTGGCAAAAGGCTGGAATCTCGTCCGGTTCGGACGCAAGGCGGACATG